>Ga0209611_10002238_pt1 | contig 33898 bp, 26 predicted proteins | sample S1TSphgellanicum_3_FD_187693 | JGI IMG/M metagenome (GOLD analysis project Ga0209611, IMG submission 187693) | Host-associated microbial communities from peat moss isolated from Minnesota, USA - S1T2_Fc - Sphagnum magellanicum MG (SPAdes) (version 2) | ecosystem: Host-associated > Plants > Peat...
TGTGTTTTGTGGTGGTGCAAGTGTTTCCAATAGTTTGTCTTTGTAAATTCTAGGTGGACAGACAAACGTAGCAGCAATAGGAAGCTTCTGGTTGGGTGCAAACATTCAAAACTTTTGTGATCTCTTGCCTGCTTTGAAATTCTGGATGGTGAATGCTCATCCTTTTGGTTATTTTCTCTCTGTCTTGTTTCTTGTGATAGTCATCCTTCAAACATGTGCAATAAACTGGGAACTCTAGCAAGGCTATTTCTAGGGTGATATTGCTTGATGTGTCTTCAATCTATCCATTTTGCTTGGCATGTGTGATGCATGTTTCTTGAGTTGAGGTCTTTTTTATGTTTCCTTCAAGGACAAAAAAATTCCATGTGCTTGACCTTGCATTCAAGGGCATCTTTGATGATATTTCTTTTTGGTTTTCTCCTTGTTACTATCACACTCTTCACGGGATTTGTTTGAAGAGGCTACCAACCCTATTAGGTGATGTATTGTTCCTGGCTTCTATGTCTTAAGTGTGTCAATGATCATCATAGTTTTTTTTTGTTTTTGTTGCTATGTGGTTATTACTTGTGGGTGTAGTTGTTCAAACATTTCCCTAATGGCTTGGGTGGAGCTTGTTCATAAACGATATTTTTCCAATTGAGTGTTGGTGATGCAGGGTCAAGATGTGAAGGAGTAGGTTTAAGTGCATATTTTATTCATAAAAAGCTATTTGCTTATGGCTATCAACCTTATCCTTGTTCCTACCACTTTTCATTGGGTTCATGCAAGTGACAAATTGTTCTTTGCTTTTGTGTTTTATATTGCCATCATAAAGGTCTATGTGTGTTATGCAGTGGCTTATGGGTGTAGTTGTTCAAACATTTCCATGCCTTCACTAGTTAGAAAGAAGCTTGTTCATAAATGTTCAATTTATAACCAAAGTCCCATGATTTTAGATTTTGTTGATCCTTATTTTACAATGGTTCAAAAGGATTAAGTTTAAGTGAAGATTTTATTCATGCAAGTAGGTGTGCTTATGACTATTGAAAGTGGTTGCAAGGATCATAAGTTGTTCCATGCAATATTCTTGTTAAGGCCACCACAGTTCCTAGGATTCATTCAAAACAAAATTGATATATAATACATGTGTGTAATCACAAGATATATGGGGGCTAATTTACATTTAAGGGGACAATGATTATGAGTTTTTCCCTCAAACCAATTAAAGCAACTAAACGTTACGAACCTTTTGTTGTAAAAGCATTCCTTACCTATGTAGTGGGTTTAGGGTTTGATACTACAAATTTGACAACTTGGACATTTGTTAAAAGAAGGTGAACATTGATAGTTTAGAGTTTCATGGATCCTAGTAGGGGTACTATTGGGTATGTCACTGGAAAGGTGTTGGATGAAGTGATGAGTAGGCTTGAAAAGGCCATTCATTGTAAAAGATATTGTGCCACTCTCAAACACCTTGTTATGAATCTTAAACCCCACATAAATAAGGCTATTGAACTTTTGCAACTTGAATTTGGTGTGCATGGAATTTCCCCTATTTTTGTGACTAATCATAACTCAATGCAAAATTGGTTACAAGATTGTGAAAAAACCTTGGAAAAAGCAAACAAAATTGTAACTAAATGTGGAAAGTCAAAACTTAAATGGTTTTTTTAATGCACAAGTATTGAACAACCAAGTCCATTATTGACATTACAGAATGTGTGCGAGGGATTTTAGAGTTGTTAAGCTTAACTATATTGATTATAATCTTGGCACAAACAAGACAAATTGATGAAATTCATGTTACTACGATGCCAAGAATTGTTGCTAGTTCAACCACAATAGAGCACCATGAAATACTTCAATCTATTATTGGGTTGGATGTTGTGAACAAGGAGTTGTAGCAATTGTTACTTTCAAAAGGAAGTGACCCAAATCTTTGCTATGTTGGACTTCGGGGCATGGGAAGGGTTGGAAAAACCCCTCTTGCTCAAAACGCCTATAATATCATGAGATCCAACAACACTTTCAAGGCTTCTCTTTCATTTTGTTTACAATGGGGAAAATCCCCATAGAAAATCATTACACCAAACCTTGTCTAAGAAATTGGGTTTGTTAGATTTTGCTCAATCTAATGATGAGGATTATAAACATGAACTTTACAATGCATTTATCAAGAGAAGGGTGTATTTTCGTTTTAAATGACGTTTGGCATCAAGAAAAATTTGATTGGCTTGATTTAGCTAAGGACCAAGAAGCGTCACTTTGAATTGACCTCTAAAAGGAAAGAAATATTGCATAAATAAGGTGTTCAAATGTTCCATGTGTCCCATCTTTCAAAGGAGGATAATTGGAACCCCTTTTGTTGGCATGCATTTGGTGCAACAAATTGTAATGTGCCCCATGGATTGGAGGAGGTGGCCCGTTTGGTGGCTCAAGAGTGCAAAGGTCTCCCATTGGCTTTTAAGGTGATAGGTGGAGCAATGTTTGGGAAAATTGATGTGGAACAATGGAAGCTTCAACACCAAATATTAGATCATTCACAAAACATTAATAAGAATGTGGATGTGCAACTTTTTGAAGTTCTCAAGTTTAGTTATGACAACTTGGAGCCACACTTGAAGGATTGTTTTTTTAATTTTGCAACATATCTTGAAAATCATCCAATGCCAATATAGGAGTGACTACATATTGGGAACTTGAAGGGTTGGTGCCTAAAGATAGAATTGGTGATCCAAGTCCAGACACTCATTCTTTGTTAAGGGCATTGATATGATTGTTTATTAAGGTGGTTGAAGGTGCATTAGAAGAGTCGGATTGCACTTATAAGATACATGATGTGATGAGAGACTTAGTGTTTTACATATTTGTTCATGGCAATACACCCTTGAAGAAAGAACTTTTTCTTTTTCAAGTTGGTCAAAATTTGGAACATTTCCCATTAAAATGGACAACAAAATCAAAGGAACATTTTAATGTTCAAAATTTGTCATTCATGTATAACCATTTGACTTCACTCCTAAAGACTGCATTTTTGGCACATGAGATGTGCACATTTACAATCAAATATAATCTATCCTAGACGATTTTTTGAAAGGTGTCCAAAACTTGAAAGTCTTGGATTTGATTTATTGCCAACTTCAATTTTTGCCTAAAACACTTGGTGATTTGAAGGAATTAAGGTATTTTAACCTCTTGAATTCTTAAGAACTACATACATTACTTGAATCACTCGGTAATCTCAAGGAATTGAAGTATCTTAACTTCTCATATTGTTTCAAACTACATGCGTTACCTACGTCACTTGGTGATCTCAAGGAATTGAAGTATCTTCACTTTTCGTACTGTTCCAAACTACATGCATTACTTGAGTCATTTGGTGATCTTAAGGATTTGAGTTATTTTGAGCTCTCAAGTTGCCTTAAATTACAAACATTACCGAAGGCCATGCACAATCTTCATGGATGGAAAACTCTCAACCTAAAAAATTGTCACCAATTGGAGGTTGACCTTTCTATGGTTGGAAACTTGAAATTGTTTCAAGTTTTCAACATGTCAAACCATTTATTAGTTACTAAGATTCCTAAGTGCTTTGAAGATTTGCAAGCCCTAGTTGAGTCATGTATGCAAGGTTGTAAATACCTTGTTTGTGTTCAAGCATTCCCAAGAGGCTTAAAACATTTTGACCTTAGTGATTGTCCCAATCTAATGGAGTTGCCATCATTTCAAAATTTGCCAAAGTTGAGCCATTTAATATTACACCAATGCCCTAGTTTGACACATTTGCTAGGGTTGGACTTGTTGATGAATTTGGTGGAGGTGGATTTGTCAAGATATTCATTGTTCCAATTAAAGGACACCAAGTGTGAACCGTTGTAGGGATTTGAAAGTTTGCCACCTAATTGGAAGCAAGATTTTCATGCCATACAATAATATTTGGTTAGAGTTATGGTCACATTTTAAATTTAATGATAATATTTCATTTCCATGATTTCCTTGGACTTTAACAATATTAAAACATGAGGCACAAAAGTGCCTTATCATTAAATGAATGAAATTTTGTTCCACCAAATAGTTTATTAACAAAACATTTGTAATTGTCAAGTGAATGGTTGTGAATTCAATTCTAAATTGACTTAATAATAGTTGGACTATTAGCCAAATTGTGTGTGCACAATTGTTATTAATGATATCATTTGTATATTCATTGGTAGCACAATTATTTGAAATGGTATGAAAAATCATACATATATGGTCATGATTTAATCATGCACACTTAATTTATGTTATTAAAATTTGTCTAAACCACCCTTACAACTGATAAGCTATTATGATAGTGCATTGAAATTTGTGAAAAATGGTAACATGACACGGAAAATGATTATTGGTGATGTAATTGATTTATGAATGGAAGGAAAAATTACAAGGCAAGAAGAATGCATTACTATGATCTTCACCTTTGTGACAAACTATCGTTGTTATCATTATGATCAAGGTTTCATCAAGGATAAAAGCTCGTATTGTTGGAGCCAATAAAGAAATCTACAAAAGTTTCTTGTTTTTCCCACATAATTTTAATGAATACCATGTGACTTATTCATGTACATTGCGAAAAGAACATCAATTTGTTCAATATGTGAAATATGGAGACATAATTCAAGTTTATGCACATGTTAACCATGAAACTTTAATATAAAACTTGAAACAAGGGGGCATGTGTGCGGTATATAAAACAGTAGAAAACATCCATGTGGGTATCTATGGGGGCATGAAAATCCAAAGCAATATGGGCGTATCATAAAAGGAGCTAAAGACAAGTCTTGATGAATTGGTGTTGGTGGACAATCCACACATCTTTGACAATCTTACCACTTGGACATAAAATATTTCATGACCACAACCCCCCAAGTAAGTACCACAAGACAAACAAAAAGCCTTTTGACATTCTTATGTTCTACATTTTTGTTATTTAAAAAGGCTTTTGTAAATGTCCTTTCTAGTTGGTGCATGCTCATGGTCACTTATTGCACACATCGCACTAAATACATTTTTCATGTATGGAGAGGCATTGTTGGTTGGGATATCATGTTCAAGGTATAGTTATAGGCACAAGACCCTTGTCAAGATTGTTGGAAATTTTTAACTCAATATACATTGGTGGAAATTGATTCCATGCTTTTGTGAAGCAATGAAACAAAAATATTTGTTAAAAGGTAGTTTCACGTAGTTTCAACTTTACTACATAAAATGCCAAATGAAATTGATTGATGTATGCAACAATTCATTAGCATGCCAATTAAATGAGATGGATTATATATTTCAATGAAATAAATAATGAACTAGTTCTTAAAAGATTATAGATAATGTGGTTTCAACTAGTGTTCGTTGATTTTGGGTTTTTACTTAGGATGAGGTCTAAAAATCGGACTTGACATGTCTACATGGGGGCAAGACCCTCTAGATTATATGACCCACCATGGGTCAAAGAGTTTCTGCAAGACCTATACTTGACCTTAAAACCAACTTGGGGGATTTAGGAATTTTATACAAGGTCCAAGTCATAGGTTTATATAGAATCTAGGGTTGTAATTTTAGATATGGTTTGGGTTTCTTAAGTTTTTAGGTTAATATTGCAATTTGGTTGCAAGCTAATAATGTGTTCATTTAGATAGTTTTTTCCCCTAACAAAAAAACCTAGTAATGTGGTATTTAAAGGACAATTAATAACATAGAGCTCCTTCATAGTAAATCATTTTCCTTCCTCTCCCCTCATATATTAAGAATTGACTACTTTGGATCATATGGATGATTGTGGGAAATGATCATTAAATTTTGATGTTTTTCATTTTAAAGTCAAGAAGATCCTCAAGAGTGCAAAATTGTATAATTCAACTTTGGTTGCCATAATTCATGCCATAAAAAAATCTTCAACTTGACCCCAAAACCATGTGGGTGCAAGTACGTAGATAGGAGCCAATGGGATTACTTTACAAAACGATTATCAGTCCTTTTTAGTCCTTTTTCACTTTTTCATATGAAACAATTTTTGAATGAAATATTTTGCAACTTGTTATTAAATATATATATAGTTTCCCCAATAGATCACATGTTTTGTGTTAATCATTGTTGAATAATTATGAAAATTTCAAAGTGTGTAAATTCTACCAAATTTTACATTTCATCTTGAAAATGTATCATAATTTTGAATTATACCAAAATTTGCTAACTACTTTAGGTTTTTGTTTTTTTATATCATAAACTAAAACTTTCTTTCATATTTCATGCACATTACACCCCATTTACATGTGGTAAAAGACTCTTGAAATCTTTAATTTTTGAAAAATATTTTAAATTTAATTTTTAAAAATTCCATATCTTTTTAATTTTGATTGTTTTTTGAACTTGGGTAGTAGGTTGTTATCATCTAATTTTTTTTACCATCAAAATTATGTTATTACAATAATCCTTCACTTAGTCCTTTGTAAAATTAACCACATCTAACGCACCACTTATTCAAATTCAAATGTCCTTTTTAAAAATCAAAACCCAAAATTGAATTTAATGAATTTTTAATTTGAATTCCTCAACTTTCATATCATTCATTTAACACAACTTGGGATGATTGACATAATTTTAAAATGTCAAATATATATATTCACATTTTTCACCACTATCTGACATGGTTTTTGGTTGTTATCTTTGTACTTGCACCCATGTCCACATTTAAACTTAAATAAGGTCCATGTTATAGAACCACGAGTTCTTATAATGGTTGGATTGAAAGCATTTTTTAAAAAATGAAAATAATGCAAGTAAATATATAATGTTTTCTATATTGGTTGTGAGGTAAGCATTATAATCCAATTAAATTTATAATAGGATCATGAACTTATTCCCAAAATCAGCATATATGGTATGTTTGCATAGGGTATGCATTAATCCAAAGTACTAAAAAAATGAAAAAAATCTACAAAGGACTTAGGTATTAATTTTTAATAGGTTCAATCAATTTTGTTATAAGTTTGAAACTTTGGAAAGGACCTTAATGGTTCTTCAAAATTTGAGTATGATTTCAAATTTGAGGGAAAGGCATTAAAGTAATGTCATGAAGGGCTATGGAAGTTTGTTGAATGATCTACTAAATGATATTTTTAAATCATTTTTAATCATTAGTTAGGTCATCTTTATGATTAAAAAAATCTTCAATGGTCATTTGCATGGTATATGTGAACATGGGGACAAATTATGAATCCTGTTAACATCATTCGCCATGGCTTCAATTAAAACAAAAAATTAAAACATAATTATTATACCAAAATTCAATATAAATCATTTAATTTAATTTAAGGTGGATTAAGTGCGTGAATATTATAAAGTTAAGTAATTGTAAGGTGCAAAAAATTATAGCTCCTTCACATAGTACTCCTCAAACAAAACCTTTTTTGACACAATTAGTATCAAATTTTAACACATGGGGTTGAACTCATTGGACGTGGAATTGTTAATCAAGAAAATTTGACTTGACCCTGAAATTGACAAGTTTTAATTTTTGAAAATATTCCCTATGCTTGGAGCCAAATGGTCTTCCATTTTAAAAAATATTTTAGATTGAGATTTAATGGTTATTCTAAAAACCAAGAATTTGCAAACATTGGTTTCAATTTTGTTGCTCAAAATACCAACTCAAATTAATTGAAATAAAAAAAATGCAACACCATGCAACTCAAATGAAATTGTTATAATTCAATGTTGATAGATTATAAATTCACATTCAACTAAGGTTGTCACACTTAAGACCTAGACATCCCATTCAAAATCTTTAATTTTCACTATGAGAAAATCATGTTTGTTGCAATTTGTTTATTTAGTTGTAATATAGTTGCATTAGACATTTCATTTTTAGTTGCATTGGACAAGTTGCAATGGACATAATTTTTTCATAATGTTTTCAAATTAACTTACATGAATATAATTGATGTCATGTGTTGGTGTATTTGTTCAAGGGCTTCATTTTAAATGTGATGGTTGTGGGTGGACACCCATTGTGACACAACATTGGCATTGTGATACTTGTTTAGATTTAGATTTTTGTGAAGTTTTCCATTCATTCGACAACCATGAACATCCCATGACTAACACTTTTCTACACCCTATGGGTTACATAACAATCAACACCTTTGAAGCCTCTAATATTTTACTTAGTTGGAAGAGATTTAGTCCACAATTTGATTATAACTTGTGGTCCTTATATAAGGTCATTTACAATTGGTTACAACATCTTTGCCATATTGAATCTCATGGTCAATTCATGATGTGGATTGAATCTAAATCAGGAAGTTCAAATTTATTCAATTTTGTCACCTAAATTGTGTTTGAATTTGAAAAAATGTAATTGAAGTATCATACTCATGATGGCAAAGCTATCAACATAGCTAAAGGAAGTTTTACACTTTGCATGCATGTTGAAGGACCAATTTCAATAAGCCATGCACAAGGAACCTTTTCTCCAGAGGCCCACCAAGATATGTGGAAACTAATTTTAGGGTTTGACCAAGTCAAGGATTCAATTTAGAAAATGTCAATGCAATATGATATCTCATATGATAATCAACATTGTTGAAGGAACTTTCACACTCTTGAGTGTTCAAGGATGTTTCAATTATTATTACTTCAACATTTTCTTCCCTTAAAGGCCCACCAAGATATAATAAAAATATCTTTATTTAGAATTGGCAAAAAGTCTCTTTTCTTTTCATGTGACTTTTCATTCCATTAATGAACATCTTGAGACTTTGATCACTTGAAAAATCAAGCACCATAAAGGAATTTGCTGGTTTGATGGTTCAAAATGCAAAAAGGAATGTTAGATGGTTGTGGAGGGAAATAAAAAATGTGTTTTTTAATGGGGTGAATGCTATTAAAATTATTCTATTAAAAATTTCATTTGATGAAAAATAATTGTGTGGATATATATATATATATATTAGCCACGATGCTTTCTTTTGTTAATGTACTTAATAGGTGATTAAAATAGGCATGATTCATGCTTCCAATGTTACACATGATTCCATGTATTTTTGTGGGGTCACATGAAAAGAAAGCCATCATGAAAATTGGTTTTGCTAGATGTCAAGATTAAACTTCACTAGCATTAAAACATTCACAAGAATTGCCTAGAATTGTTGATAGTTAGCCACAATAGAGCAACATGGCATACTTAATCTATTGTTGCGTTGGATGTTGTGAGCAAGGAGTTGAACCAATTGTTGGTTTCAAAGGGAAGTGACCCAAGTCTTCACTATGTTGGAGTTTGAGGCATGGGAGGGGTTGGAAAGACCCTCTTGCTTAAAAAGCCTATGATATGGAAATTCAATGACATTTTCAAGGCTCTTTTTTCATTTGGCTTATGGTGGGGAAAAATCCCCATAAAAAATCAGTATACCAAACCTTGTCTAACAAATTGGGTTTGTTAAATTATGTTCAATCTAATGATGAGGATTATAAATGTGAACTTTATTATGTGTTTATCAAGTTAAGGGAATTTTTTTTGTTTTAGATGACATTTGGCATTAGGAAAATTTTGATTAGGTTGATTTAGATAAGGGACTAAGAAGCGTCACTTTGAATTGACCTCTAAAAGGAAAGAAATATTGCATAAATAAGGTGCTCAAATGTTCCATGTGCCCCATCTTTCAAAAGGAGGATAGTTGGAACCTCTTTTGTTGGCATGCATTTGGTGCAACAAATTGTAATGTGCCCCATGGATTAGAGGGGGTGGCCCATTTGGTGGCTCAAGAGTGCAAAGGTGTCCCATTGGTTCTTAAGGTGATAGGTGGAATAATGTTTGGGGAAATTGATGTGGAACAATGGAAGCTTCAACACAAAATATTAAAGCATTCATGCAATATTAATAAAAATGTGGATGTGCAACCTTTTGAAGTTCTCACGCTTAATTATGACAACTTGGAGTCACACTTGAAAGATTGTTTTTTTTTACTTTGCAAAATATCTCAAGGATCATCAAGTGTGGGTATTGATTGGATATTGGGAAGAGTAAAGGTTGGTGCCTAAAGATAGAATTGGTGATCCAAGTGCAAATGTTGGCTCTTTGTTAAGGGCATTGATAAAATGATCATTTGTTGAAGTGGTTGAAGGTGCACTAGAAGAGCTTGTTCGTTTCCATCATTTCTTTCGACTTTAACAATATTAAAATGTGAGACACAAACATGCCTGATCATTAAATGAACGAAATTTTGTTGCACCCCATAGTTTATTAACAAAACATTTATAATTTGGTAAGTGAATGGTTGTGGAAATAATTTTAAATTGACTTAATAATTGAAGGACAATTAGCCAAATTGTGTGTGCACAATTATTGTTGATGATGCCATTTATTGATTCATTGCTTGTACAATCATTTGAAATGGTATTTAAAATCCTACGATATATGTGTTATTTTATGTTGTTAAAAGTTGTACGATGTTACATTGTAGACTAAACCACCTTTATAAGTGGTTAGCTATTATGATAATGGGTTGAAATTTGTGAAAAATGGTAAGATGACATCAAAAATGATTATTGGTGATGCAATTGATTTATGCATGGAAGGCAAAATTACAAGGTAAGAATAATGCATTATTTTGATCTTCACCTTTGTGATAAATTATTAGGTGAAAGCATATTACGGGGGGGCCACTTTGGGCACTTTCACAACATGTATGTAAAGCATATTTTTGCAAAACATATTACATTTAATTTTGGGTTCACTTTTAATGTTTGGGCTTGATATTTAATTCTCACAAAATTAATGACATCTAATATTATTTGAAAAATAAAAATAAAATTAAAAGCTTAAATTCAAGGAATAATGAATATATTTATGGTATATACAATATAATAGAACTTGTTTCTGTTTTTGAATTACATTAGGTTTGGGTTTGAATTAGTTAGCCAAAAAATGTTTGAAATGAAAAATAAATAAAATGACTCACCTCGCATATCTTGTCATCTTCCATTTGAAAATGATAGTTTGTCAAAATGTTAATTTATCACATACTTACAGTCATCCCCCCCCCAAAACACCCATTTGTGATATGATAATTATCAAACTCTTCACATGGCTCACAAACTTATTCCAATCATATGGAATCACAATGTTTAATAGATATTAAAAATTTCATAAAGACTAAAAATCATTTCAATCATTTTTTGAGTATATTTGCATTTTTTAGTACATAATGACATACATTTTTTTACCACATATATATATTGGAATTGCACAACATAAGTTGGAAGAAGGAATTTTCTTTGCAATTGAATTCTTTGTGGTATAATCTACCGTATTATGCAAAAAAATTGGAAAATATGCTCCAATATTACCATGGTTGAAGTTCAAACATGGACACCCTTGGAAAACAATACAATGTGACAACATTTTGGACCCCTTGTAATGTGCTTTCACTTTATCGTTGTGATCATTATGATCAATATTTCATTAATGATTATAATTTTTTCAAAACTTGTATTTTTTGAGCCAAAAAAAAAATCTACAAAAGTACATTTTTTTCCTATGGGTTTTTAATGAATATGATGTGACTTATTCATGCACATTGTGAAGAAAACATCAATTTGTTCAATATGTGAAAATTGGAGACATAATTCAAGTTTATGCACATGTTAACTATGAAAATGTAATATTAAACTTGAAAAAGGGGGCATGTGTGTGGTATACAAAACATGTGGCTCTACCACAACAAGCTATGTCTTGAAAATAAGTTATTACATTTAATGTTTTACTACGAACTCAAGTTATATTGGATGAAAGTTTGTTGGCTTTATGAAAGATCATAATTTATTTTTTTTCACATTTGTATTATTATTATTTTTTCTAGCCATCTTAAAATTCATTGTACATGTTTAGAAATTGAAACCATGGTTCCATTGTCTTTTATTTAACTATACAAATGAATATAAAGTTCTGATTGATTATATTGTTTAAGAAAATCCAAGTTTTTCAAACTTGGATAATGTAGACAATTTTTAGCAATGTGCATGAGGTATTTCAATTTTTGAAATAAACATCAATATTGAAGGGATATAATTGACATGGAAAGATTTTTATTTTTGGTCTCATTTTCATTTTGAAGTTTGAGAATTTGGCATTTTTTATATTTGTTTTTGTCACATTTTGGGTTTAGGTTTTCCATGAAAGGTGTGTTGTTATGATGTTTGATGGGTGTACGTGTGGATAGAAAAATCATTCAAATTTTTTTTTGTCTTAGTATTGATATTTACAATTTGTTTTTGCACATGGTCCATGAAAAAAAATGTAAAAATGCAAATTTAATCCAAAAGGCGCCAACATTTTCGGAGTACTTAATTAGGTGGAAAATGCAACACGTACATGCATATTTTCACAAATGTTACACTTTAAATAAATGGAGACATTAATGGTTTTTTTGTTATACATTGGAAGTGTGTTTGGTAATTTGAATGCAATATAAATCGAATTTGTGAAAATTTGACCAATATGCTTTTGTTACACCATATTTGCATTCATTTCCATGGACATTTTCCCATATATGGTTTAATTGAGATCCAACTTTTGTGGTGCTTTCACTAAATTGTGATTTTAATTGGAATTTATTCATGAAATATAATATATATATATATTTTTGGTTGGTTATTGTCTTTTAAAATGTTAACATAAAAATCTCCCATAATGATGATTGGACAATGTTCAAGAGATTATTGAATTATAGTTTCAAGATTGTTTAGGAATGTAAAAATTGAACATGAATGAACTTTATACACACATGCAATATATATATTGATTTTTGTGTATTAATATTAAAAGTTGTTAGTATATATTCTGAACCATCATTAATTATTGTATTGAAGGATTTTAAGTGCATGTGTATGTCATACATCATTATTAACCCATGACCATCATCAAATATGGAATGGTGAAATTGTTAGGTGGTTGTCGATTACAAATTGAATTTATAAATTCAATATCCTTTGTATTTTCTGTTGTAGTATAAAATTTGTTCAAAGTTTGTATAAAGACCATATGAGACTATCACATAACTTTATTTAGTTCATAACATTGGAGATATGTTTACCAAAAATTTGGTGTTAATGCATTAACATTATTTTTGATATTTTGAAAGATCCAACCATCTTTCACAAGGGATGCTTGAAAAAAATCACCTATCATGATAACATCAACACCACCAAAAAAATTGTTATGTGTTTTATGGATCTTAACCTATTATTTATAACATTAAACATTCTAGCACCATTTCATTTATCACAACAAGTTATAATTATTCGTCTCAACATGTAAGCCTATTTAATGAATCTAATGATAAGTTTGGTAAATTATATAAGGATTGTTGCATAGGTATGTTCAATGTTGAATGTATTCTTAAATTGTTAATATTGAAAACATCTTTACATGTTGATGCCATAAGCAAAACCTTGGTTTTTGTTAAGTTAGAAGATATGTCTTTATTATATAATCATAATAATCTTTGAATTATGAGTTTCAATGTAAATTTTTTACCAGTTCTGGCACCCCTTGTCAAAAATAACATATTGGTGTATTAGGGTATAATTTTATTCCAAGTGCCGCATGTTAACTTTTCCTTTGTCCAAATGTCATCATGTGAATAGTCGAAATTGGACCATGTTGACTTGTTTTCATTATATATTAAAAAATCATATATAATTTTTTTCAAGTTTTGCACATGTCAAAATCTAATTAAAATATGTGTTGAAATTATGGATGGCCTAAATTAATATTTCAATAATTTAAAACATTTCCCAAAAAATATTATGTTGACAAATGGCAATTAATTATAGGGTTATTTACTAATTGTAAAAAAAAGGTTAATAGTTGCAAATGTCATACACTAGTCAAAGGATGGAAGTGTTTACGTTGACTGCATACTTCATCCACGGGAAATGTGCTGACATCACGCAAATCATCATTTGTAACTAAAAGTTCAATGGGATGTCACTTATGCAACAAAGGGATTTTTTAGTTGTAAAGTTAATTGCAATTGTTTTTTAGTCACAAATTGTAATTGCAAATTGATGTTCTTCATCTAGTGAATTTGACTATGACTTGTGGTCATTATATGAAGTGGTTCACAAGTGGTTGCAACATCCTTGCCATATTGAAAATCATGCTCAATTCATGATGTGCATTGAATCTAATCTAGGAAGTTCAAATTTATTCAATGTTGTCACCTTAACAATGTTTGAATTTGAAAAAATGTCATTGAAATATCATATTCATGATGACAAAGTTGTTGACATAGCTAAGGGAAGTTTTACACTTTGCACACATGTTCAAGGACCAATTTCAATAAGCCGTGCACAAGGAACCTTTTCAATAAAAGCCTATCAAAATATGTGCAAATTAATGTTAGGGTTTTGACCATGTCAAGGATTCAATTTCAAGAAATGTTATGTAATATGACATTTCATATGACATAGTTAACATTGTTGAAGGAACATTCACACTCTTGAATGTTCAAAAATGTTTTCATTATTGTAATTTAAGTGAATTTTTTTGTAAGTTGACCTTAGACTATATTGGCATTGCCTCATTACCTCATTAGATGTTTGATTATCATTGAAAAGAAATGTTTTCAAAAAATGTGTATTAAATGATGTCTTTGAAAATGGTCAAATCATTCACAAATTCATTCATTTTTTGATGGTTCATTTTCTTATGTCATAAAATACAACTATGTTTATGTATCATGCACATTATACCATGTTTACAACTTAGCATTCAACAAAGGACTCTTAAAATTTGAACATATTTATAACTTCATGATTTAATTCAAATTACATTTTTTTAATATAGTGTTGTTTTTTAGTGTGGGTAACAATTTTTTTATCAATCAATTTGGGTTCCACAATGCTTTGCACTACCAATGACAATGAAATAATAATGAAAATGAGTTGATTTTCTGAAAATTAAGTTCCGTTTGAATGACATTGGATGCAACTTGAATTGAATTGAAATTAGATTCATTGAAATTGAATTGAATTCAAATTCTATTAAATTTAGATTCACTCTAATTGGATTCAAATTCAATTGAATTTGAATTTAGTTGAAAAGAAGTAGGATGCAAATTAGTGCAAAAGATATTGAAAGTATGCTCGTGACTCCTCACAATTGTCTAGCTACAAAAGAACTTAAAACTTTTCTTCTTTTCTTCCCGACTCTTTAAGAATAAGAATGAGTTGTTGCCCTTCTTTGGCCCGTAGTTGGTTGTTTTAGCAAATGAAGAAGGAATTGTTAGTGCGGATGTTCCATTTAGAAGAACAAAATCTAAATATAATGTTAAACAAATAAGTGTAACTATCAACTTTTATGGCGATGAACTTCAAAGAGTAAGTTTTGAGTGACCTAGCATCATCTGTGACTATGATATTGAAATAAAACGACTTTAGAAAAACATATGTCCATTCCCATCATAGCAAATTCCAAACTGAAATCTATTTTGATAAAATGAGACTATTAATGAACCCTAAACCCATCTACCCTATACCAGCTCCAATTTTTCCATCATCACTAGATTTTTTTGAACATTTACAAATTTATATTTTTGCAATTAAGGGGATCCTTTACAAGATGATTACCTAAAGATCATTTAGCATAACTTGCTATAATTAGCATGACTCAAATAACATCACACAGTCATATGTTTGTTGTTTGTAGTTTTCATTTTGACTTAATGCCTTTTCAGCTTGTTCCCTTGATTATGAATTTACCCACCTGCAATCCATGATTGTTTATTCTCACACGACCTCTTAGGAATGTTAGACCTCATTGCATATTAATTCACTTTGGAAGTCTATGAAAAAGGACCATGATGCATTTGGCCGTTGGGCCTTCGTATTGATTCATCTTTTAAACAATTACTTGTAACCCCTAGTGATAGACCAACTCCCATTAAGGTATCCCACTCTATTTTCATATCCCTACTGCCATCAAACCAAAATGAATGTGTTTTTTAATAAAAAAATCTTATTCAAAACCATGTGTGGATTTATGAACGAAGGTCCCATGTTTTCATCCTCTCCTCGTCTTTCTTTCAATTGAATAAATAACTTAACTATAATGATACATCCCCATCAATGTTTTTTTTGGGGCATAATTTTGCCACTTGGTGAAGTGAAAGAAAGGGCTTCAAAATGACCCAAAGGATTTTTTTGAGAAAAAATCGATCAAATTTGCTAGGTTTTTAAGAAATGTTTTTTTAATTCCCTAGATTTAAACAATAGGCCCTAGCTTATCATTTGTCCATAGTAAGATTCCTAAATTTTTTCTATTTACCTGTTTGACCTCTAGTAAAATTTGGTGAAGTCCTCTTTTGGATGATGGCTAGTCCACTTTTCATCTTGTCAATAATAAATCAAGATAGAAACTTTGTTGCAACAAAATAGAAAAGTAACACAAAATATTTAATAGTATTTACTTGTGAAGATTATATATATATATATATTCACCAAATAAGCTTCACATTGCATGATTCAAATCACATGCAAAATGATGTGCAACACAGATTAGAATAATTAATTTTTGTATAGGAACTCCCAGTATCAAAAAAATATAAATAAAATAAAAAAGCTTGGAAAAACATTCATGATACATTGAAACATGATTTTGCATTTGAGTTCGAAACTTATTCTACAATAATGAAACAACCTGTTTTAAATGCTCATTTTTGATCTATTTAGTAATTGGATACAATAATCATTTTGTTGGATTTTTTTCTATTGCAGTCTGGCACATGCCATGGTTTCATTTAATGTATGACAATAAAGACATGAAGCTTTTAAACTTGGATACTTTACAACTGTGAAACAAAAATCAAAACTAGAAACACCAACAAAACTAAAACATAACAAACCCCATGAAATGTTTGCTTGGAGCACGATGGAATGGTTGGATATATATGTCCATTTAAGCAAAATATGGGAACAACTTGAAGTGTGGATGTTAGAAAGACTTTTAAGTCATCAATCAAGCCATGAATTTATTACAAATAGATACTATTTGCATCAACATACTAGAAGTGAGTTTTTCATTGAAAAAAATACACAAATCATTTGAGTCCCATTCTAAATGAAGTTCAACATACAGAACCAAAATTTCAATTGAGGGATCAAGGCCCTCTGAAAATGTCTCGACCTCCCAATGGTTGAAGTGGTCTCTGTTATGCAGTGCAGACCACAATGCAAAAGATCAAATTACGACTAGCTACACTCCCGACCTTTTGCCTTGGTTTCCTCCTTAGGAACTTATGTTGTAACAATAAACTACTAGTTGTTAATGAACTGCTGAATTTTTTACAAAAGAGAGATTCATTATATCAATCGAGCTTGCTATTGTGAAATTAGATCACAAATGCTACATATGTGGTTTCAATGAAATTAACAAAACCAAGCAAAAACACAACATAAGATGGAAAGGAACTTTACCGAGTTGAAGGCTAAGGTGTGCTCATCACCCACATACTTCATGAATTCCATGATTTGGGATGTAGGCACTCTCAACGGATTTTCTGTGAATCCAAAGAATCAAATCACATGCTATCAAGATGAGTTTTGAGTTGAATACTTCATGGAAGAAATGACCCCAACAACTTGCAAGACCAAGTGAAAACTGCTAGAGCAATCTCCTGCATGTGTCCTTAGACTACCTCATTCTTGTGTCTCTCAGTTAATCATGCTTCAAGCGTCATGATTCACTCACCAAGGAGGAACCAGTCAACAGTTTCAGAGCATGGAGGTGTGGTGAGAGATCCCCTGTAATGCATGTATCCTCTCCTGCCATCCTGCAGAGAAACAAGTAATTGCAAGAGAAGTCCAAGAATTTAGCATTATGTCTAGGTAATTGATACAGAAGAAAGCAGAAGGTTACATTATACAGATGCAAACTGTAATGATGGAAGGAAAAAGGATATGTGCAGATCAAAATATGAACAGGTGAGGAAAATTACGCTTTTTCTTCTCGGAGGTAGGAGAAATGCAGCAGAAAGCTGCACATTTGGCACAGTCCTGCAAGTGACAACTAGTTATGTCAGGGCCTCTTCCAGATTTCAACCAAATTGCTTACATTCTTAGTTCAATTTCTGCAACACAATCACAAATTCCTCATGAAATGGCATCATTGCAAGCCATGACGGCTTGGACCTTCGCTAGTGTATGCACCAATTGACCAGATTGTACAATGATGCAGATCAACAAAGTACAGATTGTCATCAATGACTGAATTGGATGAGTGGTTAAACATTATAAGATGTGTGGCTGGCAATAAGTAGTCTGAAGGCATGTCTGTCCACAGCCTATCGAGTTCATTTCAAATTGGGTATTTTTGTTTGCAAATATGTACAAAATATGTACTTTCCAGAACAGGGATCTCAGTCATAGAAGTGGGGTTAGGAAGAGAGTGGCAAGGGAAGAAGATCTCACAAAACTTTGCCATGTTCCAAGGGTGAATATTGGAGTGCTGCTGCTAGTGCCTTATTTGGAAATGCATCACGTGTATCAAGCAGCATAATTCTGCAACATACACTGAGATGTTCCATCTTTAGAAATGGTTCAAGAAATGCGTCATTCTAGAAAGCAGCATCTTCCACCAGTAATATTGTATTTCATCGATTACTAATCTATTCTCATCATGATTCAGGTGATTAACAGTACTTCTACTACTACTGCGATTCTTGTCAGTCGCAACATAACTATCCTTATGCTCAAAAGTTTTGCCATGTTGGTATAACCTAAACTGAGGTCAACCTTAGGGTGGAGGACATACAGTTTCTTACCTGTTTGGCAGATTGAAAGAAAGAATGTGAGGTGTGCTTACCCCACAATTGCAAGAGATCTGCTGGATAAATCATCTGCGTCAGTGGAAGCTTAGAGATGGTTATTGGATGTTCCACATTGCAAGGAATAGAAGATAATCTCCTCTCTGGTTTGCCTTATTTCCCAGTGTTAATTTAGCCAGCTGAATTCAATATGAATCTTTACAAATGGTAGGTTGAGCAAATGTCTGCAAATAGGAATAGTCAGAGTAGGGAAGGTGCCCTACAGTGTACCAAGTGTGCCTCCATGGGGTACCGTAGGCCATCAAAGGCATGCTCTGAAGGAGTATGAAAGTGGAACTGCACAAGCTCCAGCTCCCTCCTATTGATATACAGCCTATTCTCCCCCTTTGAGAAGTTCACCTGCCACATTCAAGATAACTGAGGTTCAACCTCTTGCAGTCATGACACTGCCTCTTGAATCTTCACAAACTATCACCTACGAATGCCATGCAAAATGTGACAAAGACCTCATGGTGACTCCTATCTATTACCTTTCAAGTAGTTTTCCATGCTGTTTATACTTCCACCAAATGATATCAAAGAATCTGAGCACCACAACAAATGCAACTCCACAACCAGCTGAACTGGTAAGAATCATACAAATGAACATCTACATAGATGAATAAGAGCAGATAACAAGAATAATAGTTACCTGCATGGTGCCATGACCAGTGTTCTGAAAAATGGGAGAGCTAGATTTATACTTGAATATAATCTCTCCAAGAGCTTCCCCTCCTCTCACTTTGTTGACTGCAATGTCAACAGGTGACTGTTGGATGCCAGTTGCACACATTCCTGCCCATTCTGTAGGTCCACTTGGACCTCCATAGCTCCATTCTTCAGCTATAGCCTCTTGACAGCATTGACATGCAAAACCAAGTCCAAACGCCACTGCAGTATTCAACACCAGTTCTCGACGCTGAACATATTTTGGATCTTCGATCTGTCCAACTTTAGTCATCTGCTCCATTTGCCGTGGGACCTCTGTTGTATTAAAACTTGATAAACAATCATCTTTCTTCCATGGATCTCTCTCTTTACAATCCAGGTCTTCAGGAGAACTGTTGGAAAATCCTTGGGACTTCTCAATACTTCTTTTCAGAGTGGTCATCTTTCGTAACTGTGTCAAAGTTCTACCAATCTGTGGTAGTAGGACAGCTCTAACTCCAAGTATATTTCTGGCATCCCAATGCACACTGCAGGGTTCTCAAGTTTAGTTCATTGTTGGTAATTCCCATTATTTGTAGATGACTGTGAGAAGTACAGCTCAGGAGTTTGGGTTTTGCTTCATCCAGAAAGAGACCTGCACAAATCCTGACAGTTCCCATATGCTTGGATTCTAAAAGTATATTGTTCCATGAGAGTTTTGAAGAGAACTATGACAGCTGACGCACCTTGAATGGAAGAGAGGTTTGGAACTGCTCATATTTATCAAACTTGACTTCCTTGGAGGAAAGCTGCAGCAAAAACCAGCAACAAATTAGGTCATTGCATCTCCTCTCAACAACTGAGAGATATGTTGCCAAAGGAGCATCATTATCTTGTGGCTTCAAATTCCTTAGAAATTGTTCATACCATCCTACTGCTCACAATCTTCAATTTTCAACACTGACTCCATTGTCTTCTGTGATTGAATTTCTAGCAAAATGCAAGGACTGAGATCCAACAGATCTGATAGATTCAGATTTCTGGAGTGATCCTACTGCTGCGTGTAGAGCATTCTTTTGAAAGCAGAGTCACTTGTGTGACTTCAACACTACACACTTACCCCAACTGCACTCTTCTGGCATTTATTCTTCCAGATGCACAGCAAAACCCTTGAACAAAATTATACCCACCAAATTCCATTCCAATTCCACATGAGATAGTAGCAACCAATTTTTTTGAAAAAGGTTGACTTCATGTTTCACAGTTCTCCAACAGTTGCCATTTCCTCAAGAGAAATCCAAAAGGAAATAACACAGGGGCGATCTGCTTCATACTCAAGCTGCTCAATAGATGCATGTAACTTCAGCTATAGTGGAACATGTTGAAAACATGCATGTCTTTGTTGATGCCATCAGTCAGCAGCAACCAATTCTTCTTACAGAGGAGAAAACACACCTGCGACAAACAAACCTCCAGGATTGCATGTTGCACAGTTGGGGGTGCATTGAGATGTTGCTGGTGCATGTCATTCTGTAAACCTTCAAGTTTGTCTGATGCCACTTTACCTGCAAACCATCATGTTCCATGTCTGTCAATCACTTTTGCATGCTTAGGGATTCTCTTTCTAACATTGCAAGTAAGAGAGATCTTACACACCTGCTACAAGCAAACCTCCAGGATCACATGTTGCACAGTTGGGGGTAGATTGAGATGATGCTGGTGCCAGCCATTCTGTAAACCTTCAAGGGCGTCTGATACCTCTTATACCTGCAATCCATCATCTCCATGTCTGTCAATCCCGTTTGCATGCTTAGGGATTCTCTTTCTCACATTGAATGTAAGCAAGACAGATATTCATGATTGTTTGTATTTCCTACCATCAGAAGCATGTTTCTGCTTCTTGTATACTCCTCTTCTCTTCCCGCAGTGTAGTGCTTCGGATCTGCGACTTCCTTTTCTGCACAGCAAATATAGCGTGATTCCATCATCGTTCGGCATTGTCCTCACCTAATGCTTTCCTCATACATCGGCGGATTCTGCAGCCTCAATTTTCTTCTCCAACGTCATTTCTTGGAGCTTATCGTAACTTTCCTCTTCCTCCCTCGCAGCATATTCTCAACAATGTCGACCTGAAAAATCGACATAATAAACCAGATACACATCGATATCTGCGCATCCATGGCTTGATTTTCCGCGACATCTTCTCGAGGTTCACCATATCAAACTGTCGAACTGCCAATGCACGATTTCTCTGAATTCTTTGCAGCAAAAAGGATTGGAGTTGCGAAGAATACCTATGTGTCTTCTGTTGGTTCGCTCAGTTCCCGTTGTTCGAAACTGTAATCTCTCGCGGTTTTCTCCTCGAGCGAAAAATCGGAAGGAACAGAATCGTCGTCCCCCACAGGATCGTCTGTGCGTCAATAGTTCAATGGAAACCGAGGACATTTTGTTCACAGCGCGCATAAGGGGCGGTACTTGGCATCGTAAAATTCACATTGAGGAAGAAACTGTTCGAAATTGATAGCGGATCAATGAGAGAATAAAGATGAGTAAAGCACATATTTTGGACGGCCTCTCCACCCAACTTCAAGATCACATGAGTTGTTACAGCTTTACAATCCACTCTCAACTTAGTTATACAAATTTTATAATCCACCCTCAAGCTATAACCTAATCCTAACAGGAGGTGAGGCATGATTCTTTTGATACTTGTTTCAGGCAAGGCAATGCTTAGATGAAGCACAGAACAGGACCCAGTTCAAAAATGTTGTAGTGAGAGAAGGAAGCCAGCAGAATGCGGTGTCAAAGTTCTCAATTTTGTACACATGATGGCACAGAGCATGCACAACAAAGTGGTTGTTAACTGGCAAAATCTGCAACAGTGTTGATATTACAGGCTTGCTTGCAATATCAACAATGCCTTCGAGTGCAAACCACAAGATAGAGAATAGGTAAGAGTGCAAAACCCTCAAAGAAAGCTCAGAATTTTTTTGGAAAAGCTAGTACAATTATGAATACCACTTTTAGGCATTTTATGAATACCATTTTTAGAAACTCCTGCCAGTTTGCTGCTTCATAGCCTCTTGACCAAATAGAAAAGCCCAGCAAGCAGACAACATTGAACTGGTTGAGGGCTTATACTCTTGACAGTAAGTGGGATTGGTGTTGCACTGCACTCTGTATGATTCAATCAGTATGGATTTGACAAAACACAGTTGCAACATGGATTGAAGGACAAAGTCATGGTGCTACTACTCCCTGAGGATGAGGATTAGCTAGGAGTAATAATATGAAGATCAATGCCCTCATCAAAACCTCTTGAGTCTATCATCACATTGGAGTCTATTTGCTTGTCATGCTTTCTCTTCCGCCTTCCTTCAAATCCTTCAAAACCCTCCATCTGATAGTTTGTAGCAAGACCCAACACACTCCAGATTTTCAGAAAGAGAGAAGAATAGCCTGGAAGAAGGAAAGAACAAACAAGCTAGAAAGGGCTTCACAAAATGACAAGACCCCCACCATGAAAATCACGCTGGAAAATCAAGAAGATTGTTGCCCTTATATGACAAGCACAGTTCTGGTGTTTACCTGGTACAGACGATCAGCATCAATCAAGGTACCATGTAATGACAGGCTTTGCAATGCCTTGCAATCTCTTAGCAGGAGTGGTGGCAGCTGAATTCCAACAACAACAAACCCTCCCCCCCCAACACTAAATTAGCACTACAATTTGAAGCATACTGAGTTGTCCTTTGCTCTTACACAACAAATGAAGTACCACTGAAAAATCATACATGTGGAATTACCTGTGAGAATACATCAAATGCAGAACTCATCCGTTGCCAATTTCTATGTCAGTATCAAATGTGGGTCCTGCTCCCTCTGGAATCCAAAGTCACAAGCAGTGTTTGCTGTAATACCTGTTTAAGTTTTGGATTGTTGTTCAGAACCAGCGTCTTTAAGTTGCCTAGACTACCAAATGATGATGGTAGCTCCTGTAGCATATTATCTGCAAGCATCCACAAGAGAAAGATGTTCATCAGCTGATAATTGCTACAACAACAAATGGAGATTGGAGGGTGCAGAATCTATGAAATTATGACAGGTGAGTATGACTTCACAGTCACAATCATGCAGACTCAGATGATGTATAATCTGAGTTAGAAAAGTGAGATGAGAAAATATACCATTTGCAACAAGTTCTTCCAAAGAGAAACAACTGCCAAGTGATCCAGGAAGTGCTTCAAGCTTGTTTTCACTTACATCCAACCGCACCAGCTGCATCCCCCTTTAAAATAGATGTCACAACTTGCAAATGATGACTGCAAATACTTTCTTGAGCTGCCAGTATCACTTGTATAAAGACAGACAATCACCTTCAGCAATGAGTGACTTACACTGCGGATGCTGCCCAAGGAGGTTGGCAGGGACTTCAAAGTGTTGCGAGATACTGACATCCGCTCAAGCCGCACTAGAAGCCCAACTGCACAGAAGCCCAACCCTTATCAGACGCCTGCATCTCAAAGATAGTGCAATATCAAAAGAACAACTCAGCCAATGAGTCACACCAAATGACAACTAGAGAAAACACTCTTGAACCAAAAACTCATGACACTACTTCTGTACACACAGGACAACAGCAGCATACAATACAGAGCTCAACAACAACTGCTACACTATTTCAAGTGCCTTCCCAGTTTCACAGAGCTGGAATTCTTAGCAGGATTTACTTAGAGAAACTTCTTCTTTCAGTCAAGAAATTTCAATGACAGTATCAGTGAGAGGGTTTTGGAGATAGTTACCCTCATCTGGCAGTATGCTAAGTTGGTTGGAATCAAGAACAAGCACTTTAAGTGAGCGAAGCCTGCCCAATGTTGAAGGAAGCCTTTGCAACGAGTTCTCCGCCAGCATCTTTCAAGATAGACATCCAGAGTCAGAAACTAAATCTTCATGTCGCTGGAGGCGTTGAAAGTGAAGGGAATTCCTCACCAGTCTCTGGAGGTTGATGAAGTTCTCAATCTCTGGAGGAAGCTCTACTGCACAGGGGGAAAGAAGCCACAAATTCAGTTCATCCCTTTTTCACATATATAACCAGTTTCAAAAACTGAATGTCATGAAGTACTTTGAGAATACCCACAAGAAACCTAATGTGGCTGCAGTTATTCCATCAGAATTGATGCAGCACATCTAATCTAGAAACAAAGTGATGAACAAATGATCATTATGATCCTTCAGAAGCAAGAGGGGCTGCTGAGCATATTCTACACTAGAACATGACCAGCCTGATATCATAAAAACACTTCACCATTGAATATCTCTCCCCTGGATTCAGATCACAAATATGGAACCATACTAGGTATAAGAAATTCTGCCGTCTGATGAAATAAATAGAATTCAGTGTACTGTGATCTGATTGTACTGAGGAGGCAATGAAAAGAAAGTATAAACTCAACAGCAGCTCCCTGCATTGGAGAACCAGGGCCAAAGAAAAAAGAACTTAGTGTCTGATCTTCCACTCTCCAAAACTCACTTCTTCCTTCAAGTGATCAACTCACAAATTGCTGGCCATGATAAGAGGCAGAAAACAAACCCAATCGATTGTGAGTGGCATCCAAGGTACGGATTGAAACTGCCAATTTTACAACCTCCGCTGGTAGCTCCTGCAATGATGACATCCCTCCCCTTGCACATCATCAACGCTAACATCCAGAAAAGATGCACTACTGTTCAGGGAACCCCAGCTTCTCACAAAACAAGACGGCCGAGAGGTGACTTGACCTGAGAGATCGCTTGAAAATCCAACAAGTGCCAATTAGGGGAGGCCAGAAAAGCTCCGGGCTTATCGGCAGAAGTTGGAGAGACAATCTCCCTCAAACTGAAAAACCCTGGTCTATCCCGCTAGGTTGAATATCAACAAGTGCAACAATATAACCGCACAAAACCTGCACTTGCCAAACACAAAGCTAATAGCAGCTTGATGCTAAAGAGCTGAAAGAGTGACAAGTCTACCTTGAGATTGGAGTCTCGCAGGCCAACGATCCCGGTATTCCTCCATCTGGAATCCCGCTCCGCTTTGCTGAGACCACCAGGCTTACCCTGACAACATCCCATTATTGTCCTCCGAGTTCCTCCCTCCGACTCTTCTTCGTCTGTCTTCACAAACTCGCTCGCGCCTTCCTCCACGCTCAACTTCTCATTGTAAATCTGCACGGCTTCAAGTCTATAAGAGCTGAGACTTGACGAATCGTTTTGACTCTACGGGCGGAATATAATTTGGTTTCCTTAGATAGCAATCCTTGGACGTTTAATTCTTTGGCATCAAGCGTTTGGTCTTTCTGCTCTGCGCTTTTCCTCGCTCGATGCTTGGACACTTCGCGACAAAAACACACACATATTAACATGATTGGCAGATTTGATTCTCTTACGTCTCCCCAGTCAATTCCTAATGACTCCACCGAAATTTGTTTATTTTGGGTTCACCTGTTCCCCAAAGAGTTTCCAATAGCACCTCACTTTTATCCAATATGCTTTGGCAAATGTTGTCCTCCTTTCACCTACATAGGCGGGCCAATTTGATGGAACTCTATGTTTCAAAATAGAACCTTCAATTTTGGGGAGCCTGCTTTATGGTTTCATATTTTTTTTAGTGATGGGCTAATCAAATTGGTTCGTTTCCCCCCCGCCCCCCCAAAAAGAACTTGGGTGGCCTTTCATCTAATGAATGGGAGAGGTGAATATATTTGTAGGCCAATTCCCCAGGAATGGGGAGTTCTGAAAGTAACCATTTGCCTTGGCCCCTTACTTCCTCCTAGAACTCCCATGCTCCGAAGGTGTTATCGAGCTTAAAAATGCTTTAAAACTGATGTTGTTATTGTTATTATTATTTCCCTGTGGTACCTGAAGGGTATTTAAAGGGTATCATGCTTGCTAGGTACCATTGGGTATCCAAAAAAGAAGAAGGTTGTGACACATTTTGAAAAATGGATTGCACACACTTAAAGGAATATGTTTAGGTGTTTTGGTTTTTTGAAATGCATCATGAGATTTTTATGAAATGCTTTTTATATCTTCAAATACACTAATAAAAAAATCTTGAAGCTTTTGATTAGTGTTGTGTGGGTATATTTTTTTTGATATGTCCTTGCATAAAGGTATATTAATATTCAAAAAAATTCAATAGGTTAGAGTTTGGGTATATAATTTTATTTTTGGGGGTAAATGTGTAGGCTTTAGGTACCTCTTATCATATACCTCTTTTGCCCAGTAAAAAATGGTTGTATATTGTTTATGTATTTATTTAAATATTTAAAATTAAAAGAAAGTGTCCACATTTTGGACTTTTAAAAATAAATTTTAAAGGTCAATTACAATGTCAAAATGAAAAAATCAAAATGTTTGATTCATCCTTGATTAGGATAGACATCTTTATGACTGAATATTTCATGTATGGTTGACGTTGGATTGGTGATGGAGTGTGAAGATAATTTGTACCTCATCTTTGAATGCTTGTGATGAAAATTTGGGTAAGGATGAAACTCTAAAGTGATGGCATAATGTTGTCAACCATCAGACTCAATACGCAACAAAATGCCAATAGTTGAAGGCGATGGGTGGGGAAGTTGTATTGTTTCTTGTTGTTTTGCTTTTTGCAAGTTATTATATGACACCTTTAGGGTGCTCAATGTTGGCTAGTTGTTCTTCATTGCAAGGGTCATATGAGTTGTTGCAAGTTGGTTTTGGAGGACACAAGTGATGGAGCAACTAAGCTTTTGTTATTTTGAAGAGCTACTGAGTTCTTCAACTAGGGGCTAAGTTTCAAACTTTCTTTGGCTATTGTGTGTTGGTTTTTCTTTTAAGTTCAGACTATTTTTATTGAAATGCAAATTTTTATAAAAATGGCGTGGAGGAATAATGCCTTTTCGAAACCTACTTTTTGTTTTTGAAACATGCATTTTTTGCTACATGTATGTTTTAACTGTAGGATCGCAAGTTCAATAGTAGTATGTAAGGGTTGATTCAAAGACATGATAACATGCTCTAGGGGTTTTGTAAGCAATCCTTGAAACGATTTGGTATGTTGTTGTTGATGTTTATGTTGGCCATTGTGATGTGTATGTGGTTGTTGGGAAGAAATAATACCCATCCATTTGGGAGCTCCAATGGTAGACTTTGTTTCAAAAAATTCATTCTTGGGGAATCTCTAGGCATGGGAGTTCAAAATGATGATTTGTTTTTGTATTCTCTCTCAATCACTTCTTTAGATAATGTAGTTTATTAATGACTATGAATAACAATAGTATCTAGATATAAGAAGCAAACTTGTTTCATTTGTTGTGATTATATTAATATGTTATGTTTTGGTTTGTTCTAGGCATGTGTGTTGTGTCTGTTTGGTAGTCTTTGTTGGGAGTTGGGATCATTTGGGATGGGATATTGTTTCAGTCCACAATAAGATCACCAGAGAAAGGACAATTGTGCTTATGAAAGAAAGTTTGGAGTGCACTAATCTTTGAATACTCATAATTTTAAGTTTAATTGATAATCTAAAAATGGATTCATAGATTTGTTGTTTGAAAAACTCATTAGCGCTAAAGTTATGAGGAGACTTGTTGTAGTTGAACATGTGTATGACTAAATAAGTTGTGATCTACCTCTTGTTTCTTTTTGTTACATGTTATAATAAACTTTTGTATCATCTAATTTTGTTAAGTAATGTGAAAGTTATGACCTTTCAAAATAAAATGAATCCCATTTGAAATATATCCCACACAAACCTATCACTTCTAGCATGTGCACTTTTACCAGACATTAATAATATGGATTTTCTCCTATATGGTTTACCCAATGTTTTCACCTTTTCATTTTATATATTTGAACCAAAAAGAAATTTTTTATCTTTACATAAAAACATATAAATTTTTTTTTAAAAAAATGGGCCAATCAAATTGATCAATTATAAAAAGAAAAAAGAAAAAGAAAAAAAGAACAAGGGATTTGCAAGGCATCCCATTTAATTAATAGAATTGACAAACTTTAGGGTTTAAGGTATATTTGCTTTAATCATTTTTATCTAGATGTTAAAACATATCTAATGATGGGTGTGGGTATTTCACACATATAGTCAAGTTTATGATTAATATATTCTTTTAAAAAATACATGCCTTTGAATATGCATTTCATTAGAATATGTTGATTTGAAAAAAAATTAAACTAAATTATATACACTATTTATACTTGGTGAATGTATATGGGTAAAAGATATATCGGTAGAACATTGAGTTTTACATATTATAGGATCTTGGAGTTTCAACACCAAATTATATATATATTTAAACTATTGAAATTCTAAAATATATATATTTTCAAGAAATTTTTTTTTGAAAAAAACTAGATAATTTTGTAAATATTTTGGATTTTTTTTCAACATAAAATTTCAAAATAAAATGTTTAATCAACACCAAAATGTGGAACTTGCCATACTATGGTATAAGGGAAGGTTTGCAAGGGCCTTACTTAATATGAAAGTTGTAACCTTGAGGGAGTAAGCTTTTTATAATTTAAATGGAAAAATGTTTGCATGTGACTAGTGAAAGATTCTTTTAATTGACAAAAAAATCTTTTTTACTAGGACTTAGTGCATCCAGATACAAAGCAAATGACCTTAGAATGTTTTCCATGTTTTCCATGTAAAAAGTAAAGGTCTACATTCTAATTGCTTATCAACACTTATTGTTAATGAAATAATATTTGTGCTAGCACCCAACACCATGAACAAGTTACTAAGTTGACATTAACACTAAGGATTTAACTGCAAATGTGTCAACGCTTAGTGGTAAATTACATTAGGTTTTTTTTCTAAATATTTTTAAAAACATAACCCAAAAAATCCCTATTCAAAAATATGTGATGTCATCTTGGTGTGATGGTTATTTTCACATTTGTCAACTACAAAGTCATCATTATTTCATTGGTACATCATCCTTAATTTGTTGTCCATTGATAACATCATACATGATAATGATATATCATAGTACCTTGGTAGATTCGGCACATGATTAATAATTAATTTAAATTTAGTTTTTTGGTTCCACACCTGGCTTTTTAATTCTAAAAACTTCAATAATAAATAATAAAATTATTGTAAGATATCCTTTTTTCCAATAACTTGAACTTTTTTGGTCAAGTCATCCCATACTTAATATCCTCCCCCTTAGGACGTCTAAAAATCAAACTCCTACAACTTCAATATTTTTTTTAAAAAATTAACATATAAAATAATTACAAAAATTACAACAAATTAAAGAATAATTTAATTTATGCCAAGTTGTCAAGGTATAACAATATTACGTTGTCCCCATAATCCTATAATAGTAGTTTTTCCCTTATATTTTTTCAAGATGAAATATCTGATTAGTAAAATTTGAGTACACCTTTTATTAAAATGGCGCTCAATTTAGTGATTATGAACATATCTAGTTATCAAGGAAATTTTTTTATAATCAAAATGATTAAATGAATCATTTGAGGGACTTTTGTCATTGTAGTGGTAGCTTTGAACCATATAAAAAATTAGACATATGGACTAGTTAAATGAAAAATCTTTGATGAAAAAAATTTATCTTAACTACGCAAACTATCAAATCATGTTCTTGATGACATCTCTTGATGGTATAGTTTTTGGAGGCTCAAAAAGGGTTTTGGGTTCCAACCTGTTGGTGTGTTCACCCACACACCAATTTTGAGCTTGTTGGGGGTGCCAATGGCTTGTTGGTTGAATTTGCTATTGTTTTTCAAAATCAAAATTTAAAAAAATAATATTATGATGAGTCATAAATGCATGTTTGCATGTCATTTCAAAACACAAAACAAATTATAAGGAAAATTTGAAAGCTCAAAATATTTACCAATTTTTTAAAGTCCATTTCAATGGAAAAATAATACATTTTTTTAATTTACATTTATGGACAATCAATATAAACATAATTGGGAAAATGGGTTAATCTTATTTCTATAAAAAAAAAATTGGTCAAGGGTGAAGATCACATACGATAATGTCACTTGCCATTATGCATATTATGGCAATGATCATTGAATATCTCATTTTTTATGTGAAGTGGTTAGAATGTAATTTGTTACATGTAGGGTAGCATGTGAGGTTATGGGCATAACTATATGAGCCCACACAAGGTGGAGTTGAAGCAAGCTTGATTTTTGAAAAAAAATAATTTTTTTATTTTTGTCACGATGAAGAAATTCATTGCAAAGAAAAAGGAACCACAAAAGACCCCACCATAGGGGAGCATCGACAAGCGTTCAAATAAACGTAACTAATGAAGCCCCTATGAAGGCTATCATAGCTCCATTTAATGAACCTACCTTCCCTCACACAAATAACATGATTCTTTCCCCATCTCTTATAAAAAAATTCCAAGATTTGTTGCTCAAAAGTTGAAGATTAGTTTATCTTTTTGACACACCATCTCCAAGCAACCCTACCATAATCAAACAAGGCATCCCAAATGGCTTTTTGGATCTTACAACCATCCCATCTCACATTGTTAAAGACCAAATCGTTATGTTCAATCCAAATAGACCACAAAATGATGCCTTTAAGGAAAAACTAAATATTTTCCACATGATGAAGGTGCCTTGGTACTCTATCAGCAAAAGTAGTATGTTTCCACTGCATTGAAGACACAAGTTCAAATGGTTAAGCCCCATTCACCAACTCGCAGACAATAGTCTTTGTGTAATCCCAAGCCTATCGTGTGTATCTACACTCCCAAAATCGATGCATGATGGATTTTTTTTCGTTTCTGCATAGCATGCAGCCTTGGTTGATTAAGCCATCCACTTTAACTTTCCACAAATTCACTACCACACACAACCTTGTTCCAAATAGCCCAAATGAAGCCAACTTTTTTCTTGCCATGCATTTTGTTCCATGTGTTAGCCCATTTAAACCCAAAGGAGGACGACATAAATTTAGACCATCTTTTTCCCACAACCTTTGGTTTAGCCATTCTCAACATCTTTCTACCTAGTCTAGTTGTAAAAGAGAGGAGGGGTTCCCTTACTTTCCACACATATGTATTAGGTTAGGTTCTAAAGAGCCTATTTTGCATAATTAAATTAGGTAATGCATTTTTTGGGAGCCTCTTACCACTTCAACAATTTTAACAAGTGCCACCTTGCCTTCCTTACTATGATCGTCACCCATTTATGTCCCCTCTATTTCTATGGGGATCAATGTTCTAAATTGTGAACCTATCGTGTAAATCTTCACCTCTTGCAGGATGTAAAGTTGTTGCATTTCACATTTAAGCACTAGTCAGAACATTACAAAAGTTTGGCAAATCACCATAGGTAGAGGTTTGTTATCTTCGAATAGTTTGATCCACTCCCCAATGGCACCATGATTGTCCTATGACCTTAATTGGTTCCTCCACATTTATTCTAGTTTGGTAGCAATTTTCCCATAAGCAAGTTCTTTTGCCAAGGACAAAACGAACTTGTCACCCATCTCTTCAATAAAAGCAAATTTACTTTCTGTTACCACCCATACATCCTCAATTGTTGCCCACCCCAATGAGTGTAACCTTGTTACTCTATTATTAACAAAGCCCATCTCCTAGGGTTGGTCAATTGCTTTGTTCCACCATAAACTTACTGTTGAGATAATACTAGGGTTTTGAAGAAAATTAAACTTCAATTTTTTCACCGTTTTAACCCATGCCCTACTTGTGCAATTCCATAAAACAAATCTTGGCACTATTTGGTGCCCAATTTGTTAACACCATTTTCGATCAAAGGCCCATTTACCTCCCATGTGGGGTTGGTAGTTTTTTAAAAGGAGGATTTGTAAATTGGAGTCCCTTAGCTCTAAGGTGTGAATTACCCACTTGGACAACATTGCTTCCCTAGCTTCAACTGGATTCGTGTACTAGACCTGAACCCCCTTCCATATTTTTTCCTAACATTGATCCCATGCCACTCAACATCAACAATTATGGGTAGACCTAGACCAAAGGTAGTTTTTCAACAAATAGTTGACCTTTTGAACTCTTTTCCTAATACCTCCCCACACATTGACAAAACCAAAGGGATGAAAGAAGGATACTATTCATTCCAACCTTTTTTCCAACTAATGAGAGTTTCATTGTGGACCAATACCTCAATTTGTGTTGCATTTTTTTTTATAAAAAGTTGTCCACATCAATTGAACCAATAGAGAGTCCAAAAGGCATTCCTAAGAACTTGGAAATGGCTTTAGGAGAGGCCTAGGTTAGTTGAAGTCCTTTGTCTAAATGAATTTGTCTTTTTTTTTTCCTTCCAAGCCAAAAGGCCACAAATTTGGAATGCTTACTTTGAAGACCTAATGCCTAGTTGAAAAGATCTAGCACACTCACCAAGTGTGACAATCCAGCTTGAGATACTATGATTATAAAACTAATGTCGTTTACATATTAGGGAATGACCTATTGTTTTTCAGACCTAGGCAATTGTACACCTTGAATTTTCCCATATCTTAGGTCTTCATGGACCATGGCATTAAGCATTTCCCCAACAATTAAAAATAGGTATGGCACTAAGGGGCATCCCCGTTGTACCCCTTTATTTATTGCAAAGGCCTCATAAGTTTTCCCATCAATTACCACACTTGCAAATGTTAATTTCCTTGAAAATAAATTTGTCATATTGATGAATTCGATCGGGATCCCTAGATTCTTCATGCAACCAAAAAGAAAGCTCCAATTCACTCTATCATAAGCTTTTGAAAAGTTTAATTTAAGGAACACCAATGGTTGCTTGGACCTTATTGCCTATGAAATTGTTTCATGGGTCAAAAGGATATTGTTCAGGATAAATTTCAATGGCAAGAAAGTTGATTAATCTTGGTTGATAACATCCATATAAAAACTAGTTGTAAGCGCACTTGAAAGGCCTTGGTGAAGATTTTATAAGTAACATCGAACAATGTGATGGGGCAATAGTTTGAAAATTGTTTCTTTTCCTTTCCCTTGTACAACAATGTGATTAGCCTTTTGTGATTCATAGCAAAAAGTGTCCTTTTAATATTGAGGTCTAAACCATCTCAATGTATTCCTTCCCTGTGACTAACCATATGTTGAAGAAAAATTCCATTACCACACCATCTGGTCTTGTGGTTTTTCCTTTAGCCATTGCTTCCAAGGTTGAATGTAGTTCATATTCTGTGATGGATTGGGTTAACTTCCGTTTCATTTGCTTAGGAATCTTGTCTTTCAAAACCTTTTGGAATGTTTTTCTAATCTTTCCAAAGCCCTCTTTCTTTGCTTCACCAACATATAATTTGGAGTATAATTCTTTGTAACATTCGTTTAGTTCAACTAAGG
>Ga0209611_10002239_pt1 | contig 33893 bp, 33 predicted proteins | sample S1TSphgellanicum_3_FD_187693 | JGI IMG/M metagenome (GOLD analysis project Ga0209611, IMG submission 187693) | Host-associated microbial communities from peat moss isolated from Minnesota, USA - S1T2_Fc - Sphagnum magellanicum MG (SPAdes) (version 2) | ecosystem: Host-associated > Plants > Peat...
ATCTGTAATCACCCTTTTATGCTTTTGGCTACAAAATGAAATTCAAATATGAAAAATCTCCAAAAATCAGTTCATTTTCGATTTTCATTTTTAGTTTCTCTTCTTTGGCGAAATTCCGCCAGTAAAAGAAAAGAACACGAGTCAATATCATATGCGCAATGCCGGGACCACCGGGCGCATGTTCTATTCGGAGTGGACTCAGCCTTCTGTGCTGACCTAAGCGGGCTGTTAGGTTCGCAAGTCCCCGCCTGATAGCCGCAATATCTGTGACTTCACGTTAGAGTGGCATGTACTGCGTTCCGGTGGAGCTGCTCTAAGACTCCTCACTCAAGAACGTGAAGGTGCAAATGTAAGGTGTGGCTACCGCTTCTTCACCGTGGCCTTTTTGATGGTGGGGTATTTAGGTACCGGGTCAGTCTTCACTTGTTTGATTCTTATTGAAATCTACTTTTGAGAGGGCTAGTTGGAGGCCCACCACGCCTTCCAGAGTCCAGAGAATAAACACCCAAACTTCCAGAGTCTCCAGAATAAACTCTTACTTTGGGTAGCTCAAAATCTTTAGTACATGAGTTCGTCATTTGTTTGGTGAGCCATCAGTCTACTTTAAAACTATCTTGAGGTCAGCCTTTGTTTACTGGCGAATATTTCCAAAACGTGAATTTTAAATTTCAAAGAAGTTGCAAGAGAAGTGATTTTGGAAGTTTTCAATCGCCAGAAATGACAAACTTAAAGTGAAAATTTCCAATTTTTATATTTGATTTCAGTGGTAACATAAAATATAGAGGGATGATTAAAGATTTCTATTTCATATTTTGTTCTATAGAACGATTTGGCTATATCTTCCTTGGGATGATAGCCACTTTGTCTAGATTGAAAAATTCATTAAGAAAGGATTGGTTGAAACCAGGAAAAATCCAATAATGTATTTTAAGAGTTTATAGGATGCTATGTGCTACTTTAATTGATAAGGTTGCTTGCTGGCCTTTCAGACCTACCTCCACTAATAAGGTCATAATACTTTGTTTTCATGTTGTTTGAGGAAGGTAATTTCTAGAAGATTCAAGATTTTTACAAATAATATAGTTGTCTCCCAACTTGAAAAGTGCTACTGCAGTCAACTTTTGAAGAGTCTTCAAATTGTGAAGGGCACCTTCAAAGTCATACTACTTTGTTCTCATGTAGTCAACTTTTGGAGAGTCTTCACATTGCAAAGGGCACTTTTGTGCAGTCGACCTTCAAAGTGTCTTTAAATAGTGAAGTGGCATTTCAATGTGAAAGGTAGATTTGGAAGCAGTCTTTCGGAAGGTGAATGAAGGGCACATCAGCCCTTCAACTTCAAGCCTTGGCTCCACAAATTCAAGGTATAGTACTTCAAAATATTTTATGAACTTGTGCTCACAATATGGTAGTAGACTTGGACATTCAACTTGTTGGCACTAGATTTTCTACACTCTAAACCTCGATTTTGTTTTTCTTTGTAGCTACAAGTTTGGAGATGCAAAAGAAGCTGCAATTGCATTTGTGTCACCATTGGTGGGTGGTAAGCATTTGAAAGACTCATAAGCTCCACAAGATTTTCTATTGCTTTAGATTTTTGATTGGGTCAAATGAATTCACAATGGTCAAGGTTAAGGAATGGAGGCAATATTGATTTGCCTTTGCACCATTTTCTTAAGTTTGTGGTATCATTGCTATCATATCTAAATCAAGTTCTCAACATAATATAAGTCTTCCCCAAATATTGGACGTAAAACAAAAAAGAGTTGAACTTGAGGCCATTGATGGATCTTTCTCATCATTTACAATTTCATGGCTTCAATTAAACCTTTGGATTTGGATTGTTTATAATTTGGATATTGCTTTGTGTACACAACCACTGTTGGCAACCCCTTTCCTCAGGGAGAGGTGGTAAATTCATCACTTGGTTTCTTTGAATATTGGTCAATAAATTAGGTCATGAAGTATGTTTGTGCACAAAATTTAAAAACCAAAAAGTTTCAAAGTTCAACTTTGAAGGGATTGAAATTCATCTATAGTATCCAACATTTTCAACTTGTCATTGCTTTTATACACTACTACAATCACAAAGAATCAAGTTGGTCATGCAATCCAAATAAAATAAAATTGGCCATATCTTCAAAATAGATTTCATTTGGGAAGAATGTCATGCATGTGGTGAAATATTAGGGGTTATACAATGTTAGAATTGGTGGTGTACCATAGTCAATATGCTAGACTAACATGATGTTTATGTGATGCACACATATTCAACCTACTTTAAAAAATCAAAGTCATGCGCTTTGAAAACCTAATTACAAAGTATTCACTAATGATCTTTATGTTGAGAATTGCTACTCTTAGTTATATTATACATGTACAATAGGTAAACTCAAATGCTCTTGCACTATAAGAATAATGTGAAATTTGAATGCATGGATATGTAGAATGTCCAAGAGTTGATTTTTTTATTTTTCAGATTTTATCAAATTGGTGAAGACAACAAGTTCCCCTTGAACCTCATCAATGGCATTCAGTGAAAATGGACACATTGCTAAAACTGAAGGAAACAAAATGCACCATGAAGAGGAGATAGTGATAATAGGTGGTGGCATGGGGGGCCTTTGCTTTGCCGCTGCTCTCCATAGGTATGATGTCGCACCCTTTTGAAATGGTGATCATAGTTTTATGTGAATTTGACAAGTCAATCTAAAATTGTCATTGATAAAATGAAATGTGACCGTGGGATTATTTTGTTACTATTGGAACAGAGTTGGGTTAAAGGCTGTGGTTCTAGAACAATCAGATAGGTTGCGATCCGAAGGCACTTCCATCACTCTTTGGAACAATGCAATGAAGGTTTTGGAGCTTGTGGATGTTGCTGACCTATTGAGAAACACATATGTCAACGTATTGGGGTATGATATCATCTTCCATAGATGTAAAAATTGTTGTTATGTGGTTATTGGAAATTCATTTTAAAAATTTAAATTGAAAGTATATTTTTGTTTCTTACAATTACTTCCAACTATTCTTGCAGAGTTGAATATCTCAACTACCTTGGGAGACGCTTGACAATTTTGGATTATTCTACTTGTGAAGGAGGGTAAATTGTTCTTACAATATAATCACCTCAACAAGAAAAACATAATTTCAAGAACATAAATGACAATTGAAATCTCTACTTTAAAAATGAAAAATGATGTTGGTAACTTGGTAAACACAATTTTTTTCCCATTATGGGAGTGATAATTCATAGGTGTGGGGTCAAAGCATGGTTGGGGTACCAAAAAGGATTGTTTCATTAAATATTTAGTGGGTCCCCTCACTTGAAAATATTGTTGAAACTTAATGCTACATTCATATTGAAAGTTTGTTTTTCTTCATAGATACATACATTGCTACTTGGTATTATTTTGTGCATAACACTTCAAATTTGAACACGTTTAAGGATTCTTAACAAGTCATAGAAAACTTTCCAAGACTTTATTTCATGAGAAAAAAAAAGTTCAAGGTCTCATAAAAAATGTCTAATAAATTATTTTGCTTCAAGATTATGTGTATATAAAATGTTCAAATATGACAAGAACCAAGTGCCCTATTGTAATGTTACAATGTTTCAAAAGGTAAAATTTTTGGGAATTTTGGGCCATTGATCGAACATGGCCCATATTGGAATTTTTTTATAATTTCTACTTTCATAAGTGAAAGTAATAGATATTCTTGAGGCTTATATAAAATCTAGAGAAAAATCATTTCATTTGACATGAGAAAAAAAGGGAAAATAAAAATAAATCATAAGTTTTATGAGGAAAAATATGAATTTGGGAAGCCTAAGAGTGAGTCCTTATGTTTCAATTGGGGTATTCCAATCATGCTTGGACCTATGAAGATTTTCCTCATATCCAAATGAAACATATTTTGTATACTTTGCATGATTTAAACTTGTAAGTTCACAAAAACTTTATGATTTCAACAGGCCACATGAGATGCGTTGTGTGGAGCGAAAAGTACTATTGGATGCTCTCGCTGCGCAGATACCAAAAGGGACCATTCGATTGAACTCCCGAGTGACTAGTATCAAAAAGTCAGAAACTTCACCAAATTACACTGACCTAGAGCTTCAAGATGGTTCTACCTACTCTGCCAAGGTTTGGTTTATATGTTCAAAATAATCTGAACTTTGAGAAACCCAAGTCAATGTTGTCATGATGTTCATAATTTTTTCCAACATGTAATCCATCACATGTGTCAAATCATTAAATTGATTATTGAAACACATGCATATTCATAATTTTTCTTCAAGGATATTATTAATTGATTTGAACAATTGCACAATTTTAAAAACACATAAAGGTGCAAAAAAAGGTTTCAATGTGTTAAAACAACAAAGGTTAATGTTTTTAATTGGCAAAAATGGAATGTGGATGACAGGTTGTGGTTGGCTTTGATGGTGTGAACTCGATCGTAGGATCTTGGCTAGGTCTCAAGAAGCCAAATAGTGTAGGACAACTTGAGATACGAGGAATGGCAGAGTTTCCCAATGCCCACAATTTCTCAAATTTGTTTCGCATCTTTTATGGCAAACAAATTGTCATTGGCTTTAATTCAATGACCCCAACGAAAGTGTTTTGGTTGGTGGTTTGGACCGATTGGTCTGAAGGTGAGGAACCTAATTCTTGCATCTAGCTCCTTGTTCCATATATAAACAAATACATGCATTTATTTAAAAAAAACATAGTTGCACAATGATTTGATTATTATTTGTGACACATTTTGTTTATTTAGGTTGGCGAAACACAACCCCCGAGCAAATCAAGCAAGAAGCCCTTGAACGTGCCAAAGATTTTCAAGTACCAGAGCTTGAACTATGCATCAACAACACAGCCCTCGAACATTTCACCAAAAACACCATTCGACACAGAATAAATGAAAAACCAACTTGTGAAACTCAAGTGGTTGGCAATGTCACAGTTTGTGGTGATGCTTCTCACCCCACGACCCCAAATCTTGGACAAGGTGGATGCATGGCATTGGAAGATGGCATCATCCTTGCAAGAAAACTTCATCAAACACTCAAATCAAAAGAAAGCCAAACTTCCAACGTGCCTGAACACGAACGGATTCACCAAACATTGTTGGATTTCCATCGAGAGAGGTACCCTAGGACCAATGCTCTTGCACGCAAAGCTGCTATGGTAGGATCTTCAGTGAATGCTGACACATTCATCAAACGTTTTCTTCGAGATTGGTTTTTCATTCCTAGGGGTGTTCATGGAGGAAACTATATGGAAGATACTTTGTTTGATGTTGGAAACTTACCAATCGACAAGCCATGATCACATAATTTGAATAAACAAAATATGATAATGATATCTACTACAAAAGAAGTTTCAACTTGTTGGTCATACCACCATTGAAAGCTTGTTTACAAGTGAAGAAAAAGTAGCTATAGATATCATTATAAGTTTTTGATAATAATAGTACTTGTAATGGTAATTCCCATGACAAGGGTTCATTGAAGCTAGTTTAGATATTAAAACGGCTTTAGGTGAAGTAATTTTGTTGGATGACAATTCCATGTGGAAAATGCCTTAAAACATGTGGAAAACCTTTTCATATTTGCCTTTCCAAATCCTCACATTTCAATTGTCACATGTGGAATTGAATGTTTTTGTCCTCCCATGTAATAACAACATATATTTGAATTCAAAAACTCATATATAGAATAAAAGGTTAATCCTTTTTAAATCTTTGAAATTTTATGTTTTCAAATGGAAATGTAAATGATTTCATGAAAAATTCAAAATTCATATGATATTTTCTTAATATTGTAACATTCAAGGAATAAGTTATATTATATTATTGTTGTGACCTTACATAAATTGATTGTCACTAGTAATGCATAAAAACACAAAGTCCAAATTTAACAATGAAAGTGATTGAAAAGCCATTACATGTATGATGTGGTGTACTCGAAAGTGGTAAATTTTTAATGGTACATTTGTGCCTAGCCAATTCATTGAATGGATATGGTGACTTATTTACACAACCATTTTCAATATACCTTAGTTGGTATGTGAATAATTACTAATTTTTTTTGGTGATAAATTGAAACCACTTGAATAATTTGCTTGCATGGATAATAATGACTCAAAGTTATCATGAGTCATGATTATGACTTGGTGGTGTATTTGCATTATTGCTTTGATGCTTTAAGACATATATCATCTATTAATGATGATTGAGGATTGAACCTAATGATAGATATATATGGCCCATGAGTATGCTTAATTTTAGATATATAAATCGCTTATGTAATTGTGTGTAATGACACAAAGTATTGTTTTGGCACCAAAGAGATTGCCAAGGTATTATAAGTTTTGGGAAAATGTTCAAATTTGATTTCCTAATCACTTGAAAGGCCCACCAAATTGTAGAATTATTTATTTCCAATATCATTCTAGACATTGAAGGAAAGAGGTTGGGGATTGTCTATAAATTTATTAAAAAATCTTCTTTGTATTTCCTTTCAACCAAAGGGTCAATTCATAGTTGGGGTACCAAAAAAGGAAAAAACAACTTAAGGTCTTTTATAGAACTACTTTTTACAAATAACATTTACATGAAACAAACTTAAGTGAGAAAAATTAAATAGTCCAATATAAGAAAATTCATGAGTTAATGGTGATTTTTCACAATCATACATAATTGTGTATGAATTTTTTTTTAATGCCATAAATTCAAAAAATCCCAAAAAGTCCCAAAATGAGTTTCAATGGACAATGAAACATGTTTTCTGGCATGTTTATTTCCTTCACATGTGACCTGCATCTAAAACTAGACATTTTGAACCCACTGAACATATTTTTTTAATCAAATGGTTTTAAAAATGAATCCTTTCCCTTATACCCCTTTCTTTCAAAATTTCAAGATTTACACATTTTTGAATGATTTGGTTTTTCATCAAGTTCATCCAATGAACATGTACTTTCATAGAAGGGGGCATGTTTTTGTTGTACAAAAAATTTGAAATCAATTGTATTATTTTATGCCTTCCTTTTGATTACTTTTTTAAAAATGTACTTTAGACATTAGATTCCTTTATTTTATAAGATTCAAAAGGACATTAACATAGTATCCAAATTATTTCAAAATATTTTTATTAGTTTAAGAAGACATCATTTTATCTATTAACATACAACAATCCACTACAATTGTAATAATGTAAGATAAACAAAAATCCAAAGTTGTTTTTTGCAATCCTTTTTTAGTTAGACATTTCTTTTTGGTACCCCAATCATGAATGGACCCCAAAATATAATGTTATTTTCATTAATTCAACAATAGTTACCTTGTGGGAAGGCAAGGGTTTAATGTATGGTGGGGGTGGCTAATGTAACCATATGACCAACATCAAGCACTGCACTAGTCCAAAAGCGGGTGTAATTCATGAGCCTAAATCATTAATATGGGACCTTAAAAATAAAATAAATTCACCTCCTTCTAATCATTTCACCTTGCCTACAATTATTTCACTAGAGGGTTACTATATAATCATCATATTTCCTTATTTGTTGACATGATCCATTAATAATTGAAGTAATTCATTATAAAAAATAGGTTTTTTTTATGTTGTCCTTTTAATTACCTTAGGTTATTGTACTTTAAGTTATTATACAAAAGTGGGATGTAGTTCATTAACTTTAATCACTATGGGATCTTAAAAGTGAAATAGGTTCATTGCACCTTAGTGAATTCACCTTGGTTAAAGTTATGTCACTGTGTAAACATCATGTTTCATTATTAATTGACATAATTCACTATTATAATTTATTATGGTAAATAAGTTTATTTTTATGTTATTTTAAGTGCCCTAGGCTATTTTAGGCTATACCTTATTTTATTTTAAGTTACCCTAGGTTATTTTAAATTATACTTTAAGTTATTATAAATTATTATATACACTTTAAGATGTTATACTTAAACTATTATAGGTTGTATCTTAACTTTTTATAGACATTTTACATTAGGTTATTCAAGGTCATTTTACTCTATGTTATTATAGGTTATTTTACCATAAAATATAATAGTTTTAAATAACTTAAAATATATAATAGAATAATTTAAAAGAAAATAAAAAATAAAAATAATTTGAATATAGTAATTTAAGGTGGAATAACCTATGTAAAATAATATGAAATAACTCACAATAGCCTAAAATAACTTGTGATAAAATAACTTTGAATAACCATGAATAATTTGTGATATAATAACCTAAATAACCAAAAAATAACCTATGGTAAACTTTACCCAACTAGGTGGATGGTACAAAGTTTGCCTGGTGGCCACCAGATTTAAGAAATGTAACCTTACATTCAAGTAAAAACAACAATATTGCATCCATGTATACATTGAGTCTCAAAAGATCTCATACCAAAAAAATTTTGCACCATTTATAATCATTGTTTTTAATACATTAAGGGACACAAATTGAATAACAAATATAATATGTTAGTTTGAAAATGAAAATATTCATATGATGAAAATAATATTTTGCCTAATGCCTACCAAGTGAAAATTATAGGTTATTCATTAATAAGGTTGGAAGTCAAGTTGTACTCCTATTCATGAGAAACAAAAAAAATCTATTTAGTAAATTAAAAAAATTAGGCACAACATGTGCTAATTCATCAATCGCAATAATGTTTATGGATCCAAAGTTGTTCATACTATAATAAAATCATTTATTATATTTGGCAATTCTATGCCATGAAAGAAAAAAACAAACACTTGGTGGCCACCAGGGATTAGGGTTAACGTCCCAAAAATATATATTGATAGTTAGTATCTAAGCATATACACACACAATTTTTTGCAATAAAAAAATTCTTTAATACCACATTAATGCCACACATAATTTTTGATGATTAAAAAATTATTAAAAAATATGCCACATCCAACACAAAAGAACCCAAAAATTAAAGAACTCATAATAAATTTGGAGTCAATGCCATGAAACATAAAAAAAAAATGCCCGATGGCCATTAGGGATTAGGGTTCAAGTGTAATAACAAATGTCACTAATCATGACTATGAAGAACATTATACACGAAATTATTTATGATGAACAAAATTACACTTCGTCAAATACAAAAACACAAAAATTTATTATTCCATTGCTAAATGATACATGAAATAAAAATAATAAAAATGTAATGATAATAACCAATAATATGGCCAATCCATTGAATTTTAAAGAAAGGTAATCATGCCTATCCATGAATCCATGCCGATCTACCATCCCTATTTACAAATCCAAAAATGATGTTATTTAATCATAATCCTAAGGCCCCAACACCAAAAATTAAACCAAAATTAAATGCACCACATTTTTGGAAGTATATAATATAGTATTAAACCCAAAAAGGCTCAAAAGGGGGGTCCACTATCTAGTGTGTTTTCACCCCACCCACACTTGTTGTCACATTCCAAGTTGCCATTAATGCCTTGGTGATTACACTAGGGCTCATCACTTATTTGGTATTTTGAATCTTGTTCATCACTTGAAAATGAGGCCTTAAATGTGCGGTCTCAATTCTTTTCTTACTTAGAAAAAGTTTGAAATTAGTTGTATGATTTTATACATTCCTTTTCATTCCTTTAAGAAAAAAAGTAGTTAGACACTTGATATAGTTAATTTATAGGACTTAAAATGACATTCACATAGCATCCAAATTATTTTAAATTATTTTTATTAACTTAACAAGACATCATTTTATCTACTGGTATAGAACAATCCACTACAACTATAATAATGTAAGAAACAAAAATCCAAAATTGTCCTTTGTAATCTTAAAAAAGTTAGACACTCCTTTTTGGTACTCCAATCGTGAATGAACCCTAGTAGATGATCATGCTTGCCTAGGGTGTGAATGAAACAAGGTTTTTATACGGGTTGCATTGTCATCCAAAAAATCACCCTTGATTGCTTTATCATCCACAATTTGCTTTACATGAAATTTAGGGTTTATGGGATCATTAGTTGAACTTAGGACTTCATTTCTTTGCACATGTTTTTGCTTCACCTCTAGAATACAATGATAGTCTAATAAAGTTCTTGCCATTGTTACAATCAACTTCCAACAAGTTCCAACTAGGTTTTAAATGTTACTCTTGTTTACATTCAAGTTGTTAATCACCTTATCATCAAAATGTAGGAGTTTAGATTTTTCATGAAAACCATTAATTTGATAATTATGTAGTTGTTGGCTAGTTGGATTATTTTAGCTTGTAAAAGAAAGATAAATTTATTTTGTTGAAAACTTTTAAATCAATAGGTTCCACTTTGGTACACATGCATTTGATGCTACATTTTGTTATAATGCATTTATTGAACTCCACTTCGTTGCCTCAATGTGCCTATGGTTTTCAAGTTGCATGGCTAAGGTAAAAATTTTAGAGAAAACTTTTGGTATTCTTTTCATGTTCAACAATCTACAAGTACAATTTTGTTTAGGAATCAATGAGTCATTTTTTTTGAAGTGGTGTTGGCTGCACACACATAATCATGGTTTTTTCTACGAAGCTAGGTAAAACATTTTCTACAAATGTCTTATTTGATGGGACAATAATTCTTGGACACAACCTATATGATTAACCTTTGGAGTTAGATGGATTCAACAATCTTCATAGTTAAGAACCCCTTAATCACAAGCAACATTAGATTTTCCTAAAAACCCACTTATGTTGGATCATATTTTCTAAATTTATTTTTAGTAAAAAAATACCTAAATATTATAGATGAAGATGCATGTGCCCTCTTTTTGCTAGGATCTTGATCAAATGAAGCTTTTGCCAAAGAAATGCTAAGATTTTTATCATTTTTCAATAAGGCATAATGATTAACATCAACATGTTTTCTCATGACTATTATGCCATTAGTTTTATCATATGCAATCAATCTTTTCTTGCACTTGGTGCACATGATTAGGATTTTAAGACCAACAAAATCATTGTGGCAAATAATATATCTCATGATCTGGTTATAATCCAAATCCATAAGTTCATTGTTGTTCACCTTGAAAAATGCCCAAGTGAATGAAGTTGAGTAATGTGGCTTGCAAAAAAGTTTTTGTTTCCATAAAATTTTCAAGTGCATTTCCATGATGTATGCATCATCATGCTTTTCAACATTAATAACTTTTGGAATCTTTAGTTCTCCACTTTCACATGCAATTTGCACATTGCCAATCCTATTGTTATCGTATTGTACAAAAGCTAGGATTTCCTCATTAGAAGTAATATCATGAATATTGATAGTGTTCATGGTTGGACATGAAGAAGATTCCATAACAAATTTAGTAAGAGATCAACACAAAATAAAACCAAAAAACTTTTGAACTTTTCACAAATTTATTTGAACCCAAAACATAGTAGCAACAATCAAGATATGACATGACTTCAAGGTTTATGAAAGAGAAGTTCAAGGTTTAGGATTTGGAGGGTAAAACTTTTTTAGTACATTCTTGAAGATCTTTCCCCACTCACTCAACCTCACAAGCCTCACGCTTGTGAGTAAAAGTTGAAAGCATAATGTACAAAAACAAGATTTATTTTTGTGACTTGGTGAAGGCTGACAAAATATATGAACAAACAAGCAAATGAACATGCACAATAATTGTCAAAAATAGGAAAATAGGAAGAACTTCCCACACCCTTGTTGTTTTACAAATGCATATTCAAGCAAAACTTACAACAACAGTGAAACAAGGTGCAAAACAAGTGAAACAATGAAACACAATTAAAAACAAAACTCTAAGGTCATAGTCCAAAAAGAAAAAACACTATCAACAATCCACAATCACCACAAACGTTAAGACCTTTGTCTTCCCCCACCTTTGCAACTTTCATAACATTCTCTACTATTTACCAATATAAAGGCAATGGTGAAAAAGATGAAAACCAAAGCAACACAACTTTAACACAAAGGAGGTTGCAAAGCTCTATAACAACTTACCTTCTTGTAGTTCACTAGGCTCTATATTCACCATGCTCCCTTGAAAAAACTTGTTTCATCCTAAAAAAAACTCTAGTAGCTAATGGATTGCATTCATAATTTTGACATCACATTCATAAAAAACTCAAAGTGAATGTTGCAAGTTGCAAAGGTGAAAATTGAAGGAGACATAAAAAAGTGCAAGTTGTAAACAGAGACTAGAAACTACAAAGCCCAAAACCCTAACCTTACTAAATGGGTATAAGCCGAGTACTAAAAGGGTACGAGTTTGAATTTTTGGCAGATACCCTCCATATTTTATTTCCCCCCTGGTTGGGTATGGTTATAGGTATTTGAGCTTATAAAAAGGTCCGGTTATGAGGTGGGCAAGTACCAACTTCTTGAAATGCCCTAGTAGGAGGCAAGGCCGGGTTTTAAATAAACAACACCAAATGATCATATATACCTGTAGGCTACCCAGTTTACCTAGAAGTCAATCAAATACCCACCCAACACTGGTGATAACTAGATTGGCTTGTCAGGCCTAGTAGGCAGTTAGTAAATATTCCTCCTGAACTAACCACCATGGTTCGGTAGGAACTGGAAACCAATGGAAAAGTATTTCCTGTCCACCTACCATCCATCCCTCAGGGCTTGTTGGTGGCTAGTAGTTTACTCTGACCCCACTACAGTGTGTGCAGTCGGATGAAAATGGTCTCTCAAGACAGATCTTGTTTCTGTGGAAGGGATCCGACGGAGAGTTGGGGACGCACGTGCAAAAGACCCTTGCAACTCTTGGGGACGAAAAGACCAACTAACAGAACTCCTCACTCCTTAAGCCTGGATACCTGGCAGCTGCTAATCAAAAGCTTCAAAGAAGGCTTGGTTCCCGTCATTTGGCTTCAATCAGCTCCAAGTCTTCCAACGTATGGTAGGTACTTTGAGATATATTTCTGCACTCGTGGTGGCAAGACGGTAGCAGACTTGGACCTAGTGGCTTTTGGCTTTTTAGGAATTTTCCTTGTGCATCCTAATTGTCAATCATCGATAGGAAGATTTAGCCAAATCTGGCTATGAACCAGATGTGGACTACACATCTTCAATCGACCTTGTCTTCAGTATAGACATTTGACGATTTTTATTTCTTTTTCTCACTTCTGGCTATGGAAACTATCCAAAATTATTTCATTTTCGAAATTTTATTTTATTTTTCGTTTTTTCGGAGTACTTTTGCCAATAAAAAAAAGGTTGCCTGGACCTTAAGTTCTTGTCACATATAGTCTGCATCTCTTTCGGACATTTTATTTTTCATGCAGGATGAAAAATGTAGAAAGATTTTTAGGGTCATTTCTCAACACGACATCGTTAGGCAGAGGCCGTGCTAATCCTGACTCCCCCTCCAATTTTATCAAATGTATCCATGAAACTTGAGATCGTGATCACTTTCAATTTATATCGACCAGTTTTTACTGTTTGCAAAGTGTATGGGTTATAGGAGGCGACCTCTCTTTTCCTGCCTGAAGATCTTCAAGAAATCCCTCTCGTCAGTGTTTGTGCCACCTACCTGCCACAATTTCTCCTGAAGCATCAATCCTTCTCTTTTCTGTTTCTTACTGGCAGCCCTCTATTGCACGACCTGATTTACGAGAATCACGGCGGGTGTCGCAGTACACAATGTCTTCCAACGCTTTTGTGAACCATGCTTCCAGACTTGGATAGCGACCCGCGAAGTCAGATTAATTACCTTGTTGATTCCTCCAACTTCGACAGATGCTGCTTTGGGGGTCGTTTCTTTCTCGGAGGATGCAGTCATTTGTCTTTACTGTCGTTAGATTACGGTTCAACTTTGCTTCACGCGTGTAACCTGTTCGTTCTTGTTGCTGTATCTAGCTAACTAAGCTAGGCACACACATTTGCGGCATCATGGGGGTTCCATCATAATTCCAGTCCATTCCTGGGTTTCAACAGCAAGTTTTCGACAGGTTCCCACACGGTTGTGAAATTTATTACTGTGGGGGGTCATTTCTGAAGCACCCATTTGTTTTGGTCTCCGCCTCCTATGCTATCCACAATCAAACTGCAACTACTTTATCCCATTCTTCAGGCTCGAATTTGGTTGCTCTTGCTTGTGGGTCCGTTCTAGGGTTTAAGAAACTTGGCAGCTCCTGAGCCCACCTCTCAATTTCTTGGCAAAAGAAAAAATTGCTTGCCCGAGCAGCAGTAGGTACCATTTTCATCACCCCAACAAACCCAGCTTCAATATCTACCATCTGCCAGTTGTTCAGAACCACCCCCTAGGATTCATTCTTTTTGTGTGGCCCTACATGTGGCCTGCAGATTCCCCTTCTCCAAAGCCAAAACATTCACTTACTCAAGCTAGAATCCAAATTCAGAACTGAGAATTCACTCCAGGATATGCTGGAAAACCTTACTGTCAGCAACTGCAGTAGTACCTATTACATAATATGTAATTTGTAGTGTCACCTTCAACATGTTATGTGAAGTACTTATCTCTGCAATCAATCTCATGCTATGCAGCCATTTTATTATATAAACTCATTTTCCAGAGCTCAAGACCTAATGGTTGCCAGTCTGTACTTACAAACACAATGGTAAATGGACCCGTCCATATCCGGTGCGGGGCCCTGTGCACTGCTGTTTCACCACAGCTAGCTTCAAAACTTTGCACTTATGGGTTGTGGGTTTTAATGGGAAGATTATTGACCCTCATGTTTTTTTTCTCCTCATGTTGTGCACTTGCTTCCCTCATGCCAAGTGTTTGGAATTTTCTATTTTTTATTTGTTTCATTTGAATGACCTAGGTTTTTAGATTTCATCACATGGGTATGTATGTATGGGATTGAGTGAACCAAGTTCTCTTTGGAAATGCATAGTTAAGTCAAAATCATCTCTTGAACCTGCTCTCAAGGCTCATGTTGCAAAATTCAAACCCTCCCAAGTTTCTCCACCTTTTTAATGTATTTTGGCAAGAGCTAATTTTTTTGGGGCAGATTGAAATATAAGTCCTCTTAATATGATATTTTTTGGTCCGTTATTTTCTGAATGTGCTCATCTTGAGACTCCTGGTGATAGTTCTCAAAAAAATTTCAGGTTTTGCTATTAGCTTTAAAATCTTTGAGTACTGACCAGTAAGTATCAAAGGTATCTCCAGTTTTCAACTCTAACAATGAATCAAGTTAGACAGAAAAAAACACTTAGGTATTCAGAGCTTTGTAGCTGCCAATTTTTCCAATCTCAAAAATGGTTTTTTAGTTTTAGTTTGGGAAGGCCATACAATTAATGAACCATGTGCTTGACTACTTGTAGTGGTGCAGTCTGTGCCTATTGGCATCCATGTGCCTCTCCTGATTGTTTTTATTCCACAGAGACACACATTTGGGAATGGAGAACATGGATTAAGAAGGTCTTTGGGACTACAGGACTTTGATAGGACCAGAGTAGGGTGCGATTACATCTCACCTGTATTTGTCAAATCTGAAGGGAATGTTTTGGCTGGGCGAGCTCATTACCCAGTGATCACTACCTTAAGGAAGGGCTAACTAATAGCATGACCTCATGAGTCGCAACCAAATCTGCTACTTCAGCAGATTCAAGATGTTGTTTTGAACCTAGATTGGCAGCTGAAGCTACTCTTAGTGACTGCTCCTTCAAAAGTCAGTCCTGAGCAGTATGTGTTGATTTCCAACCACGCTCTGGAATCAACAATGAACAGAGTCCGCAGTGCTGTTGACAGTTCTCCTCCTCATGAGGGGAAGTTACTCTTTGTCCATTTTATGGAACACATGAGGTAAAGGGTTATGTTTTTGTATGCTATGAAATAATAGAATATTAAAGTATTTAAAAATATTCTCATCATCTAATTCTAGGCACCTCATTTACATTTTTTAGTCATCATTTGAAAAAAAATGTAAGTAACTTCAATTGGCCTGATCTGATCAGTGGCCACCCCTGTAGATGCAAGCTGATGTGAATGAGTTATTGCCCAAAATTCTACCTCTTGCATCAATTCTGTGAATCCAGGGACCTTAAATTCACAGCTCACACAAATTGCTTCCTTTTCTGGCAGCTGCTGAGGCCTGGCTTGCTCACAAGTGACTGGGAGAATGTTTGGCACTAGAAGGTAAGATACAGAAATCAACTTTACTGGGAGATGGATAATTGTATGTGCTTTCTCTTGGAGCTCGAGCTAGGAAGTGTAGTACACTCTGATGTATGGAAATCAAACCAGAGAACCTAAACTTCATTAACAAGGTTAATCAAAACATCAGTTGAAGGCTGACTCCCCATTTTCACTGCAGCTGTATTCTCAACTTTACAGACCATGCAATTGATGCCTACTGATGATAATTCATCCAAATGAATTCAAAAAGCACAAGCTCATGCTCTAAGTCCTGAGATTATTGTGAACTCAGTGTGCTCTACAGATGTTAGGAATTCTGTCAATGAATCATTAGTGTTACGTCACATGCACAGGTTCAACAGCTCTCAAGAATCGGCTTCAAACAGAAGTAATCTACAGGATTATGAGGATAACTCTTTTTGAAGGATGACTTGAATAACGAGTTGCCTGTACTGGCAGAGGAGAAAGAACTTGAAAACATGGTGACAAAGATTCAGACAGATGTTGGCCATTGTCTGTTCAGGGTTCGCTTAGATACTTATTTTTCTGTTCATGGTTCTTGATACCAGTTCACAGCCCAGGGGTTAATCTAATATTGATTCCATTGCTCGAGGAAAAACTGGACACTTTGTAGAGGACCCTAAAAATGGTTCTAATTGCTCAACTGGCAACAAGCTTTAGTGCAGACTTGCTGTATGATAAGTTCTCTCATGTCTCAAGAGAAACTTCTTCAGAGAATGGCATTGCAAAAATTAACAACTAGCAGTTCTATGATTAATTTTTCCTTCAGTGGCTCTCTTTTTTTCTTTGTCAATGAGGATAGTATGAGTTGTTGAAAGAAGATTGCTTGAATTCTCCAGAAACTGGAAAATATAAGTGAAGTTTAATTTTTTTTGGGCCAAATTAGATCTTGTTTGATATCATTGAACAACTTAAGGTGTCCAACATCAAAACCTTAGCTAATTAATCTAATGAGGTGTATTCCTATCCCACAAGAATCATTTTCAAAACAGAAAACAAATCAAGGACTATTTTGTGCAATAGAATTGGTTGGGTAGAGTTGTCACATGGTGCATTGGTGCATGTGTTGGTTCACTCCTAGCGTTGTTTATTGATCTCCTTCAACAAGAACATAGGCAATCTTGAAGTGGTTTATGCTTGTATTGTTGTAGAACTGGGTAACTTTTGCTTCTCGTTTTTTTCCCAATTCTCCGCTGAGACTTGAATTATTTCTGTTAATAAGATCTAAATCATGACATTTCAATGCTATATGTAGCTCGCAAGTGCACATTATGAAGTCGTCTCTCTACATGCAGCATCACTAAAGGGAATGTCACTATGAATTATTTAATTGCGAGATTAAGAAACTCTAGGGAGTTATTGGTGGTCGCGTAAGATGGATAATGGTAAGATTGTCGCCAGGCAAAATAGAGTCAGAATAGGAATCGTGTCGTTTCGATTAATTACGTGTTGTTGCTGCGTACCCAAACTAAGGTGCTCTTAACAGCCCAGTGGCAGACTTCAGTCCCACGCGGAACATTGAGAGCCGCGAATACCGGGTGGCTGCTGGACCACGATGAAGTATCCAAATGGCAAATTGCCACAGCGTTGATGTGTGAGCCATCTCCAGCTTTGAGGGTAGCCTGCAAGAGCCGCGTTTTGCTTAACTTGTGGCAGTAATATACCTGAGATGGGAATGAGAGACTGTGGCAAACGACCGCAATGGTGTCAGCTGAGTAGGTGTGGTAGTCCAGAACTGTCACTGGATCGTTCACTGCTGGCGGTTTGGCCGGTACGACCGTAGTGGTCAAGAGTTCGACATTCTCCCCAAACTGAGACGATACGAACTTCGTCATCGCTTTCTTAGATGTTGGGCACAACGCAGGCTTCTCTTCAGGAGCTAGATCAACGATTCCTTCACAATAGGATATGGCTTTTTCCATGTTAGTGGCCATCTCCGTCCCTTCCCTGACGTTAAAAGCTTGGAGCAACTTGGGGAGGTTGCTTGCTTTCAATGCAGGGAGACTGTGAGCAACAGCTCTTGGGAGAAAATCTCTTTTGGGGTTCGCAGCGTCCTCCAGGAAATTCATTCCCAAGTGCATTGTGGACCCCTTTGCTAATTTGCTCTCCAAGAAAAAGCCAAGCAACTGAAAATATTCATGAATATTTTCTACTCCCTCCTTTGCCTTCGAGTCCACAGTCTTGTAAATATTATAGAGATGCTCAGGTTTGGGTCTGGAGATTGCACGGCGATTGTCACTGGGGGCGTAATCCGCACTCTTGGAACCAAAATTGATATGCTCCGGGTTCGGTGTGGAAGTCGCACGTTGAGTTTCATTGGGCGCGTCATCCGCCCTCTTGTAAGCAAAATTGATTTGCTCAGCTAACGGTGTGGAAGTTGCATGTTGATCGTCAGTGGGCGTGTAATTAGAATGCTTCCTCGCGGCAACAACAACTACCTGTGAAACACAACCGCAAAGTCCACAACTCACCAACACTTATCTAAACCCACATTTATGTGCCTTGTCAGTTACTTCTGGACTAATGTGAGCATGAAATTCTTTGTGTTCAACACAATAAGGACGTCTTTCCATTAGAGCCTATCATGACAGCCCCTTTCCATTACATCTTTTTGGCAAACTGAAATCACAATGACTCACAACTCTCACAGTTTGATCAAATGCAGGAGCTGTGAGAGCTGTTAGTCAAATTGGGAGTCATTGTAAGGTGACATGCGTCTCAATTTTAAGATTAAAACCTATGCGTATTTCAAAAGTACGTAAGACTACCCAGACTATGAAGTTATTAGCATTCATCAGTTCCAAGTATTTAGCCCATTGCAGCTATGCAATGGAAAATGACTGTTACAACAGCACCCATGTCGGCGGCTTTCCATTAGCCTGTGCTGTGATCACAGCTTACTGTGTATGCAGCTGTGATCACAGCAGCTCAATAGAAAGAGACCATAATAGTTAATAGAAGGAAGGAAGGAGGTAATTAGCAAACGTACCAGGCACATGAAAAGAATTAGCAGCCTGCAACCATGAGCTCCAGCCAACGGATTACTAAACGCCATTTTGTATAAAACCAGCTATCTCTTGTGGTAAAATGAATTATAACTGGATTGATCTTTCAGTGAGACGGAAAATCAGCTAAGAAGGTGAAGTGGGGACAAGGGGAGAGGCTTCAACTATTTATACTCCCTCTCGGCCAGCGGAAAATGACTCGACACGAGCCGCCTTAGTACCTACTGGTTCCTTGTTTAGTTGCCTAAGTGTCCTATCTCCAGAAGAGGGCAAAAAAACAAGAAAAATGAAAGAGAAGGTGTTCACCTTGCCTCCAGGATCTGACGTCCAAAGGCAGGGTAAAGGACGATTTTTTTTGGTACAATAAGGTTGGAGACCGTGTTCAGAGGGAGAATATTAAGCACAGTGACACGAGCTACGTGCATGGTACTTGCATAGGATGCGTTACAAGATGTGGAGGGCATGCACTGAACAAATGGAATAAATCCAATGTGGCTTGCTGAGCAATGCCCTCTATTGCCCATGTCTGTCTGTATTGAGATTAAGGCCCCAAAGTGTGTGACATACCCACCTTGGGCAAGCACTCCCTTTGGTTAATGAAATTTACTTCTTCTACCAACGTCAGTGGCGAAACTCGACGCCATAAGTCCATCATATTCCCACAGTGGGCATTTAATTGTGATCACTTGTGGGTGCAAAGTTTATCATGTGGTAGGTAAAGCCCTAGGCCAAGGGCTTTACCGTAATAAGGGCCCATGCAACATGGAGCCGAGCATGGCTTGAATCTGGTAATGCCCCTCACCCTGGGGCTATAACTTGTATTAAGAGCATGGCTGCATCGTGAGAAGAACTTGAAGCAGGCTTAATGATTTTTTTGTAAAGCTCATGCATGAATTGGATGAATTTTTTCACTCGATAATAAGGGGTCTGAGTACATTAAAAAAATCTAGCTAGGTCTCTATGAACATCAAATTTTTGTGCTTACAAATTACGCCTAACTTTCCACCTTGGACTACCTATAGTTTCCTCTTGCAAGGAGCATGGTTCAAAATAATCACAAGTGAATTGAAAGCTCTGGAAGATATAATCTTCTGCTATTGTTGGCATGTGGCACTATAATCTCTTCTTATGCATGGCTTGGTGCCACTTGCAGGTGATGGTGGTGGTGATAGTGGTGGAAATAATTACGGAATACCAAAAGGACCATCGAAAACCTCATGTCAAAAGTTGAGACTTCACGAGGTTTTTGATGGTCCTCTTGGACACGAGATTTTTATGGTCCTTTTGGTATTCCACAATTACCACCACCGTCATCACTTGCTAGCAGCCCAAGCTGTGCATTAGAAGAGATAATAGTGCCAAAATTGCAACAATAGCAGAAGGTTATGTCTTCCAGAGCTTTCAATCCACTTGCCAATATTTTGAGTCATGCTCCATTTAAGAGGAGACTATCTAGTCCTAGGTGACAAGTTAGGCCTAATTTCATAAGCACAAAAAATTGATGTTCACAAATTTCCCCTTTGTCACCCACAAGTGATCATCAGATGCCCCTTATGGATGACAATTATAGACCTTACACTAGATGACATTAAATTTTGTCACTAATGTCAGTCTCGGGAAAGTCAAATTCTTCATATATTTTATGAAACAGGTGAAACAATTGTGTCTGTGCGTTTTTTTATGATATGAAATAACAAAATATTTTGAAAAAATATTTTATTGCAATTGAGAATAACTTAAATATGTTCTCAAAATATGTTGTCAAAATCAATTTTAGGTACCAAACTTACATTTAAATTATTTGTTAGTTGCATGATCTTTGGGGGAAAATGGAAGTAGCTTCCCCCTCAATGACGGTAGAAGAATCATGTTTCATAACCAAAGGGAGTGGTTGGCCATGGCATGTATATGGTTGGTGCCTTGGTCTCAAACCTACATGAAGTTTGTGTACAAATTTTCATTTCACAAACATGTGTTTCCATTTGTTTGCAACAAAAAAATTCATGTGTTTGAACAAGTGCAATCACAATAAAACAAGACAAGAAGGATGTCGGATTTGACAAAGAAAACAATCAATAATGAAAAAATAGCTATGTTTTACCATTTAAAACCATGGCAATCATGACAAGTTGTTCATTTTTTACTCAAATGAATGTTAAGAAATTCAAACAAAAAATTCATAAATGATAAAATTCTAAGTGTAATTTTTGATTCATGACTTTTGAAAATGAACACCTGTTGCATTAGAAGGAATCAATTTTGCAAAGGGCTATCAAAAGGACTCATAATAAAACAAAATTGATGGAAAAAAATAAAAAAGATAAAAACTTGTTAGCCACATTCAAAAAGCTCTCATACCTTAAAATATGTGAAAATTTAAAACTTTAAAAATTTAAAGAACTTTTCAAATTGATTCAAAATTTTACAACTTGAAAAGTCTTTTACCACATATAAATGAGGTATAATGTACATGAGGTGTTAAGAAAAATTATAGTTTATTATACAAGAAAACATAAAAAAATTTAAAAATCAACTTTTTGTTATGATTTGAAATTGTTATCATTTTTAAAGACAAAACACAAAATTTACAAGGAATTAACACACTTTTAAAAATTCATATTCATTCCAAAATTATAAACAAAAAACATGTCATATATTTTGACAATTATAAGCATTTATTATAACAATTTGCAAAAACAAATGTTCAAAAATTCATTCAAATATGAAAAAGTAATCATTGAGCAAAAGGACATGCAGTCCTTTTCTAAAATAATGTTGTTGGTTTGTTTTATTTTGTTTGCACCTCACATGGAAATTTTGTGTCTGTAAATTTTATTTTATTTTCATTTTCCATGTGTTCCCTTGCAAACTTCCCAACAAAATAATCAAACCATGGAATATATAATATACAATTTGTATATTTGCATCTGTGATTAGGGTGAAAACACACTATGGTGACCCCTTTTGGGGCACTTTTGGGTTTAATATTATAGTACATATGGTACAATTTGTTCCAAAAGTATGGTACATTCAATTTTGAGTATCAATTTTGGTTTTTGGGCCCTACAATAATTATTTTTTACAAAACTAATGTTATGTAATATTATTTTTAAAATTAAAAATAATTTTCATTTTTTATATTGAAGGATCCATGGTTATATTTATAATATATATTGGTATAGTAGGACCACTATTTCATTTTAACTATGCACTAATTTTAAGGCTTCATCTAGTCATTAAAATAATCAATTTTAATGGTATTCAAAAATGGGCCTATTTAGCTATGCTTATCAACTTTCATGTTTCCATCACATATTTGTTAGAAAAAATCATTTTTTAAAATGAAAAATTTCAAATTAATCACATGGTATCCAAACATGGTTCAAATTATGTGAAATGACATGAATCAATATACTTTCAACTTTCATAAAGATTAAAAATCATTTAAATTTTTTTTGGAATATATTTGTGTTTTTGAGTATACAAGGACACTACATTTGTTTTCACAAACATACTCCAATCTCAAATTTTATAAAATGAAATGAAATAAAAAATTTCTTGATATCTTGCTTAGGTTGTATTCTAATATAATATGAAAAAATATTGTGAAATTCTTTCAAAAGTTTGAGGTGGGATACATTTAAACATGCACACCTTTGAAAAGTAGTTTAAAAAAATACTAATAAAAAATTAAGGGAAAAAATAATGAAAAAGAAAAAAGAAAAAAGAAGGATGTGATTAAGGAGGATGATCCAATTTTTTATTTTCAATTTTTTCATGTTGCTTCAAAAGTGGCAATTGACCAAGAGGAATTAACCAAATCTAACTACAAGACAAATAGAAAAGCAAAAAATCTAGGAATCTTATTACATGTTAACAAACACTAAAACCTATTAACTAAATATGGTGATTTCAAAAGAAAAAAACTATAAATGTGTTCAGATTTTCCAAAAATCTTGGTGATTTCAAAAAAAATTCCTTTAAGTGTGGTGAAGTTTTTGAAAAAAATTCCTAAAAGTTCCTTGACTATGTTGCTTGGGAATTTTATTTTTTCAAAATCACACATTTATTGCCAAAAAAATCACTAAAATGATCACATCCTCCAAGGAGAAAGAAAAAAAAGGAAAAAAAAACCATTAATACATTATTCAATAAGCTTCAAGATCATGTTTTCATTTGCAGCATTTGAATAAATTTTGAAAAAGAAAATGTATGTTGAAGTTTGATTTTCCTAAACAATTTCATGCCATACACAATAAACTTAAACTTTTTTTTCTTTATTAAAAAAGTTTTGAAATGGTGTAGTGGTTAAGACCTTGGCGTGGTTCTATGAGGTCTTGGATTCAATCTTTGATGGATGCTTGCATTAACATATTTCATACAAATGCAATTTATAAACATGTACATCATGATGAATATACAAACATGTACATCACGGCGAATGGTGTTAAAACATTTTTGTTAACAAAATCAAGAGAAGAAAAAAAAGAATAAAAAACTTTACATTTTTCGCATCATGTAATTTTGTCATAGCATGTCATGACAAATTACAATCTATAACGCCATGATCCAAGAAAAAAAAATCGAAAATTTTGGTATGATGACATGGCATGTTATTCCACATCATATTAACTTGGGACCTCATATATCCATGTCATAATTTTAAAATTAAAAATTATCCAATGCAACATATGATTATCCAAAATGATTAAAAAATCTTTCACTAAAATATTTTATTCAACTAGTCCTTTTTACCCAAAACCATACAAGTTACAAATTAGTCAATTTTGTCCTATTTCATTAAAAAAACTAATGAATTTGGATAATGAAAAAGGACAAGATTTCTTTTTGTGAATTGTGACTTCATTAACAGTGTAAAAAACCTTTTGGAGGAGCTAAATATGGTCATTGATGATGGAAGCAAATATGCGAATCAGAAGGTTCAAGAAGCTACATGTCCTACCAATTAGTGGAAGTAAGGTACACAAAAGGAGGGGCTTTTTGGTAGAGAAAAAGGAGATGAGCAAGTAAGTCAGGGACTGGCAGTGTAAAAGTGTTCAGCTGTATTTAGAGAGGTTTTTTGGATTTTTGTAAGAAGCCAAAGATTAGGGTAGTTTGTTTTTGGTGGTTTATTCATCAACAACACTGCATTTCCAATCAGTGCCTCCAATATGAAAACTTTGGGCATTTTTAGAACTTGATCTTTGTTCCAAGTTCTGGATATGTGTTAAGTGTCCATCTGTGTGCATGATTAGTTTTGAATCCTCAATGCAAAGAGTTATAATGGATGTGTCTATAAAGTCAAGTTCATGTGACGTATTGTGAATAAGTATAGTTTTGACTAAGGGCCCAGCAGGTCTCCATGTCATGAATTGAGAACTATTTGTGGCTCAATTCATGTCAATGCATGTTTGCTTCAGTGATGAGAATCCTTTTGTGGCATGGTTGTTGTAATCGTAGCTTACAATTATCCAACAGTTCATTCCCTAGATTTTATTCCAACCACAATATAAAAGCTTACCCTAAGAAGGACATTTTCTTTGGTCTATAAGAAAAGGAACTAAACTTGATTTCAACTAGATATCCAAGGTTTTGTGTTCTGCAGCCTCTGATCACAACAACAAGCATGGCAAGTGCTCCTGTATTTTGGGGTTGATACAAAAACTTATGTGCCATTGATTGCCATTTACAAGAGGCCAACATTACAAGTCTACAAACTGTGGGGGAATGAGAACCTATTTAACCATTTGTGTGATGACAACTTTTAATAGTAATTCAATTTGCACATTACTCAAAATAACATAACAAGTGACAGATTTTTCTTCAACCTTCCCCAAAATAAAATAACAAGTGACAGATTCTTCTTCAAGCTTGCCCAAAGACAAAGAACTAGTGACAGATTCTTCTTTGACGTCCCACATCAACTTAAAGGGATGCATGCAAAAATGGAACCAAGCAAAACATTGTTGGCAATCAGGAAGTTACTCAAATAGAATCCGAGCAAGATTGAAAGAGGAAGAACTACCAATAGCAAGCAATGAAGTTCCAAGGGGGAAGAATTCTCATTAGCAACCACAGAATGTTGCAGTATGAAGAATTCTTCCACGTACAGAAGATCAAACCGGGAAGCAACAGAATCATTTCTGTGTGAAGCCTGAATTACACAAACAAGTAGCAATCAAGATATGTTTAGGAAGAAACTGGAGTGGACCATCCAGATAAGAGCACACCTCTTGTACAGCTTTTTTACAGAAGCATTATGTTTGATCAAAGGGATATTCAGAAGGAGAAAGGAAAGCACTATCCAGCCGTAGTTGCAACTGATTTCAACTTTCAGCAACCATGGACCGCAAAGTTTGTCTTCTGAGGACATCTCACAATAGACCACATGCAAACGTGATCATTTGTTTCATCTACACAACATACAAAGTAGTTTCATGACTTTAATGTGTTGGAGCAGCAGCAGAAGACAATCTGTTCCTGCAACATTGTGAGATAACTCGCAAAAATTCTATGAAGGTGAAGACCATGTCAATGATTCTCCACACCAATAGATGTGTGAATGTCAATAATTGCACAATTAGGCCATACCAAGCCAGACCTGTCACATTTAGACAACAGACTCCTGAAGCATCAGAAGTATGGAAGCTTGTCCCATCCATGGTTGCTTACTTAGTCTTGATATCTTCAGACTGCACCCCATCTGTTGATGCTATGTAGTATGCATGGCCACCTTGATAGTGCTGTGGGCTGAAGTATCTCAGGTCGTATGTCCTCAAACTGTGGAGACTCTGCACTGACCAATTTTCGATGTAGTGAAATTGTCCTCTCTAAGCAGAATCTGAATCTCCTCAGTAAGCAGAGTGTGAATCTCAAGAACCACTTCAGATGAGGTGCACTTTGTCCTCAGCAACCATCACTCGATTTGCAGTCTGCATCTTCTGTAATCCACATATCTTACCATGTCAGGTCAACACAATGATAGAACTGGAAATAGTAGGAATTTTAGTACAATGTTTTCTTGTGGTGTTCAACAGCTTTGAAACAATTGTCTATTTCTGTCTGATTGAACTAGCAAAGCAGCCATTGATTCAGAAAATCTCTCATATCATTAGCATGGGCATCAGATAAACCTGCAAGAGCCAGTTAATCTCCCCGAGAGAAAATGGCACCAAGTTATTGGCATTCACAATTGAGCTTATGTCGGAAAGTAGAACGTATTCCAGACGGTTTGTCATTGTGTATTGGGAGAATGCATTTTGAAATGCTAGCTCCCTGCAGTCCAACAGAGGCAAATTAAATCACCAACATTACAAGCAGCAAAAGATTAGCTCTTTTGAGGAGCCCTGCTGTCTTCTGACAAAGAATCTCTTAGGGAAAGTGTTATTGGACATCCAGGTTTTATACAATGTGTTCCATCCAGTCATGAAAAAGCACTGGATACAGTGAGTGCCATGACATGAGAAGATAACTCTACCTCTCTGGAGAGACTTCAACCATCAGTAAATCCCTTTTGTCATTTTCCTCGTTGTCTATTTCCATGTCTGACCTGTCAAGGGAGTATCACTGCAATTGTCAGCATGCAGCTTTTTTTGTCATGCATGTGAAGAGTATTCTCACAAAACTTAAACTATTGGCTAGTCTCAAAAGGAGCAATCACAGTCTGCTTTACTGAAGACTAACCCCAAGATTCACAATCAGAAAGGGAAAAAAGCAAAAAAGAGTGGACCTTGTGGATAAATGGCCTATAGCTGCTGATCCAGCAGCAATGTCAGGTGCACTGAATGGAGGGCCCACATTGTCTTCATCAACATCATCTCCTTTCTTTTTCGGTGTGCCAATGCTACTCCTTCGCCTTTGCCTTCTTGTAGCCGTTCTGCAGGGAAATGATAATTGTAAACACAATATGGCAAACCAGACAATTTGTTCTATTGCTATCCAATTTGATCTTCTTAGAGCTTCAGAAAAGAGCAGGGAAATTGAAAACCTGGTGCCACTTGCTCGAGGGTCAGCATCATCATCGCTTTCATCATCTCTAGCATCCCTCTCTGCAGCACGCTTCCTTTCAGCTTCTTTCTCTCGCTCAGCCTCCCTCTCATCCATATCTGTCAGCTCCTTGTGATAAATAGCAAAGTTCATTACACTCAATGCTGCATTCACATCACCTTTTGTAACCTGCAGTACAGGTGCGAACACTTCCAGTCAGTAGAGCCCTAGGGTTCAGGGAACTATTCAAAATAAAGAATACTACAAACATAGATAATCGCAGAAGATGTCTGTGTTTTACCATCTTAAACTCATACACTGTAACTATGGAAACAACTAAGAAAAAAACGCAGCTACAAACTCCAGAATAAGAAAAGTAGACTCCTGCAAGGCTGCTGCTTTTTGACTGTATGACTCTCTTGAAATGTTAAGCGAATAATCAGCACAGATTCACACAGCATTTTCCACCACTTTCTACCAACTTTGTAGCAGGCCCTATATACCTGGTTTCTCAGTTTCAGCTTGGCATGAGCTGTAGAGAGCCGTATTATGGTCTCTAGTGTACGGGCAGTTATAGGTAGTGTGCCTCCTGCACCCTGCATTTCCATCCACATGATGTTATGACTCACAAGGTCCACCATAATAAATGTCCAGAGTCTTCTCAGTGAATAACTCGAAATTCAATGCAAGAGTAGTATTGACAATTGAACAGATCATTGACTGGCCTTCTCATCTCAACACCTATTCAGGTAAGCATCTATAATCCAACTCATATGCTCAAACTTCTGATGCAAACAAGCACAAATAAGGGAACGTAGGTAATACTTTATCAGCACCAGTATTTCGCATCTCTGCATATGTCTGCGCTATTTGCTCTGATGCCTGAAACACAGATGACCCCAGTTCAATGGATTTCAGGAAAACTCCACAAACAACAGCTTAGTCTCCCTTGGTAGTTTAAAATGTCTCAATAAAAATCTCTGATCATGTTTACAAGCTTCAGCAGGTCATTTAGGAAGTACAGGAAGGTAAAGATTAGATTGCACACCTCCTCTGTAAGGATAGGAGCATGTCTGCTCTTTGCATAGTGGATGTATTTTTTCAGGAACTTTGTTGTTAGCTTCTCACGTTTGCTATGCCGTGTTCGCTTCACCCCATGCAACAGACGGTTGTACTTGACATAGACAGCTGTTGCCACATTGGCTTCCTCTTCATCCGCTGTAACCCCAACCTCCATTCGTGGCATTCCTGCGCCCATTGAAAAAGAGTTTAACGTCGTAACAATCCTAAACCACTTAGTGGTGTCAAATGCCCCACAGCATTGAAATGATATAAGCAACCCCTTTTGGTAGTGGAAATTGCAAGCTTCCTCCGAACAACAGAATATCTGCCACAACACAAATCATTGTGAATTAATTCACCTTGATGATATTATAGAACTGTTCTGAATTGTAAAGAACCAGATTCTAGCATACCTGCATCTTCTCCTGGAGTGCGATAGCGGTGCATCCGTAGCACATGCTCTGAAATTTGGCGGTCAATGTCAGCATCCATTTGATCCAGCACTATGAATAGCAGATCAAACCTTGACAGGAGTGAGTCAGGTAATCCTATATTTTTGGTTGGTGTGAGTGAACGGTCATACTGCAAACAACAATACCTTCTGTTAACAACGATTGCATGCAAGCAAATATCACTTGACTCAAATGTAAGTAACACACCAACTCTCAATATGTTCACAGTTGTCACCCCTATCATAGTATTAGACTACATTATTGATTTGTCCTTCAAGCCTTGAATTCAACCAAGACCACAACAGAGCTTTCTTTGACAATTGGTCTCATATTGTTTCTCTTCTGGCTCTCTTTGGCAGATACATTCTTTCTCCCCATTTGTCTGACACCTCTCTGACTTATCAGCAATGAGGTGCACAGCTGAGTTTGATAATCAAACTTTCTAGCCCAGGTCAGTCTCTCCTCCAGTAGAACACAGTGGGTGATGGACCAATACCGTGCCATAAATTGGATTGGCAGCAGCAACAACACTGCACCGAGCATTGAGAGAAGCATGAATGCCAGCTTTGGCAATGGTAACAGTTTGCTGCTCCATGACTTCATGGATAGAGACTCGGTCGAGGTCACTCATCTTGTCAAACTCATCAATGCACACCACCCCACGGTCAGCAAGTACCATAGCTCCTGCTTCCAAGCGTCTCTCCCCTGTTCAGACACAACAGGCAATTGCAAGTAAGCACAAGTCTGCATTGAGAACTTTGAAACTGCCTCCTTTTTGCATAAAGAACTCACAAATGTATGCACACTGTATGTATATTAGTTAAGCCCAGTCATAATATTACCAGTTTCTTGATCACTAGTAACAGCAGCTGTAAGTCCCACACCAGAGGATCCACGACCAGTGGTGGATATAGCCAAGGGTGCAATGTTCATGATGGCTCGCAGAAGCTGTGACTTTGCCACTGATGGATCCCCCACCATCATCATATTAATGTCTCTGCAACACCATAAATAATGAGATTATGCCTCTCCTGTGATCCAACAAAACACAAAATTCAACAGAGCCTAGAAGACTCAACCACTACTGTATGATCTACTTCCTTTGCCTACTTAAACCATGCCTTGATTACTTGCTAGCTGTTGAACATCCATCATGCAAAATAAAAACGTGAAGATGTATGTTAAGAGACAATACCCCCTGATGTGAGTTCCATTTTTCAGATTCTTTTCCATGCCACCAAGCAGCTGTAAAATTGCAGCCTTCTTGATCCATTGGTGCCCATAAATAGATGGTGCCAGGGACTCTGCCAGCAAATCAAATGCATCTTGTTTGTGCCCAATTTTCTTGATATTTACGAGGTCATCACTTGTGAAGATGGGAGTGTTGATATCCTTATTGAGCTGAGAGATATTATTGGCAATGAGTACTGTCCTGCAGCCCATATGATTCTACCCCATTTAAGTCCACCAACAAATATGGAAGTTTCTAGCCCAGTAATGAGTGGCTTCATGACCTGCAATACCAAACTGATTCACAAGAGATGCTGAGATATGAGATGTTGCAAATTAAGCAAATGAGAAAAAACATATGTTCTTTGAGATCTGCAAGAATCGTCTGCATTACATCCACATTTGCCATGCTCCACTTATGTATATTTCTTGCTGAAAACAACAGAGGAGCAGTAGAAACTTTGTAGTGGAATCAACCTGAAGACACCATTCATGCTTCCTTTGTTTTGCCCAGGGATGGCTTTGTAGATGCCTACTATAGCAACACGATCACCAGGCTTGCACACATCTACCAAATCATCCTCTACAATAACATCAATAGAGCGTGGAAGTTGGCCTGGTGCTGAATTTTCAGGCATTTCCTGAATTGATAAAGTCTGATGATCTCGAAACTTGCAAAGCCCAAACTCTGTCACCAGCAAATTACCTTGGTCATCCTGTTCAAACAATATCCTCCTTCAGTTTGTTGAAAGGGATTGAGTTAGAAAGTACAATCTACTTGTAGTATTGAGCCAGGAATTTCAACACAATGAGCATACTAGATCATGAAATACATACATGTTCACATTCTAAGTTCCACCCTCACTGACCAGTTGCCATCATACATCTGTATCTATGACATTGCAGCAAAACCCCAAAATACACTTTGAAGGTAAAAATTGTGTACGTTCCAGCAAAACCAAAACTAACATGACAAGAATGAACACTACTATAACCTTATGAGTATAGCAAAGTATCAGACCATCACCTTCGTCATGAATAGCAGTGACTAGCTGCCATGAATCCCCATCGACTTCATCAGATCCCAACAGTAGGTGTAGATAAGTGTAATACTCTGCCCAAAAGGTTGGGGAAACAAATGCAAAACTCTTTTGTCTAGAGTTCTGCATTTCCACAAGCAAGGGAAGGACTTGGTCATGATATTGGCTAGCACTCAAGAGTCATAGCTAACAAAAAAACAGTCAACAATATCTACATTGCATGTTACACCCACAAGATGTTACTTACTCGAGTAGGGTAGACAGACCCTGTTGGAAGACCATTGGAAGAGGTTATATCCCGATATTCACGATTTGTGAAAGCTCCTGTGCCAGGGCAATAGTGCACACTCTTCACCACTTTGGGCCTGACTAGCGAGCCTGCAACCCAGCACCATGCACGCATCAGTACCTGCATTTGGTATCTGTATACATCAGTATCTGCATTTTTTACCTGCATACATCAGTATCTGCTCCATCATGAAGCTTAACACAATAACTTCAATGAGAACTGAGAAACCTCCATATGTGCAATTAACAAAGTCAGAACAATACAACCTCAACAGAAAGATCACATGTTTTTGCACTGAGAAGTTTAGGGCACCAGGTCCAGTGAGCTTCTTGACACTCAAATCTTAATTGTAAAATTTCATGTGGAACTGTAACAAAACATCAACTTTTGGCCTAATTGATAGTTACAATTTGCAATCATTCCAATCACTCACTGCAAAATCATCTATGTACATTCCTGAACTATGTCCAATCCTCAGATGGATGCTGAGTAAACCCATTCATGCTGTGTCTGATACCTATCCATTAATTCACAAGTAGAACCTTGCCATGCAATGAACACTATCAGATATCTGATGCAAATCACAGTTCTTGAACCTGACTCATGTACAATCTAAAGAGCAGCATATTCACTGACAGGCTTGAAAAAAGGCTGTCCAGGAAGCCTCTACTAGGTTGCCAAACACCTTCCCAATATTCTTTGCCCATCTAAAGCTAAAGCTAGGGAGCTAGGGAGGCAGGGATGGAACATACACTTAGTGACAATGCCCTCAACACAGACCATGGTGCCTAGAAAGGGGGAGAGCAATTCTCGTGGTGTCAACTTATGGAATCCAAATTGACCTTCAAACCCTAGGAAAATCTCCTCCCCATCTTGCAAATACTTGGGGTCTGCATTCCTAGTGGCTTGCTCCACAGCATCTGTGAAAGGCTGAAAGTATTCACTGGGACTCTGCAGCAGCCTGTCCGCCAGGGAGCATGTCAATTCCAGTAGAAGAGCAAGCATTGAATGAGACTCGTCCAATTAATTTTTGATGACAACAGTTTCCACTGCATTCTCATGAGCGTGCCGCATACACGCTTCAGGAGCTGTTTCAATACATAAATGGGAGACGATGGAAACAGACGACAACAGCAAGCTGTTCACCATAGCATCCACCTCAACAGCAGTTGTTTTCTTCATTCTCTAGCAAGTTTCCACACTTTACGATGACGAGGATTTCTCTCTCAAAACCTAGGAGGACGACCAAGTAATCAATAGGTTGAGAAGTCGAAGTGAATACCTGCGGGCAAGATCGTGGTCAAAGTTGCGTAAATCTGTGAGGTCGACCAACAGGCGAGACCGCAATTGGTTCATCATGGCACGAATCTTCTCCATATAAACCCCTTGCCCCATCTGTCCAAGAAATCCAAACAACGACACAGCAGATAAAACCGCCTCCCCCCTTACTTAATCAACAGAAGGAAGTAGCTACAAACTCCACATTGCTCTATACTTTTGGCGGAAAAGAAACACAACCTGATGATCAGTACTCAAATCTCACAAAGCAAAAAAAAAACCCAAACCTCAAACAGGAATCGAACATAGAGCAGAAAACCTAGAAACTATACTTACCTACTAAAAGCGAAGTACCTGACTTGCAGGAGATAGGAATGAAGGAACCAATTAGACGGGTATGACAACATCAAGTCTAACAAGGAAAATTAACAACAACAACTACTACTACTACTAAATACAGGCAAATGCGAGAGTCAAATCCAAACTGCCGCCCATGAAAGTTGCGGAGACAAAAACCAAGGGAGCAAGAAAGATGACTGAGGAACTTACATCAGGATCCAGGAAGTCCATGAAAGTGCGTTTGTGAGCCGCACTCGCCTCCACATTGAGATCCATACTGACCCAGGGAAAAAAATTGTGCGCTACAACTTCCTGTATATATCGTAAGATGCGAAAGAAAGGGAAGCGACTGCAACCCCGCAACGCTCTCCGCCCTCGTCTCCCTCTCCCTCTCTCGCACTCGCGCTCACGGGCGCGCTCTCTCTCTCCCGCGCAAGCTGCTCTGCGCGATGCAGTGGCGGGAAACCATACGAATGGAAAGCTTGACCATAAATGGAGAAGATATTCTCCATCCGTTTCTTCTTCATTCATCCTTTCTTGTAAGTAAGGGTACCCCTATTGTTAGGCCTGCTTTTAGGCCTGTAAGAGAGCGCAGAGTCCAGACCAGGGTTTTTATTTTTCAAATCTTTAATATAGAAAATTTGGAGAAATTTTCCAAAAAACTAGCTAGAAAAACACTACAAAAATAAAATTTCCCAATTTTTTGTGGAAATAGCGACCAATTACCTCCCAATTTTTTTTAAAAATAATGCAAACCCTTGGGGAAGTGGAACTGATGACTTAGAGCAAGGCTCCTTGAGATCAACTATTTTTGGTATTATTGATTTCAATGTTAAATAATAATATATTGTGAATTTATGAACTAAACTTTTTATACATCATTAATTTATGAAAATTTGAAGCATGAAATTTTAACTACGAGAGTCAAGATCAATATTTTTAAAATTTTATGTTATTAATGCATAATTAGCAATTATTTTATTTTATTTTAACTAAGGTTACACATGGGGATCATTTTTGTAAGTTTAATAAGTTTTTTTGTTTCCCCCCCCCCC
>Ga0209611_10002240_pt1 | contig 33892 bp, 34 predicted proteins | sample S1TSphgellanicum_3_FD_187693 | JGI IMG/M metagenome (GOLD analysis project Ga0209611, IMG submission 187693) | Host-associated microbial communities from peat moss isolated from Minnesota, USA - S1T2_Fc - Sphagnum magellanicum MG (SPAdes) (version 2) | ecosystem: Host-associated > Plants > Peat...
TCGTTCCGCCACGTAGGAAAAGAAAGTACGTTCCCATCGTACCCAATAGGGCACGAACGCATGCTTTCCCATCACTGTGGGGTGCTTCTGTGAATGAATGAATGAATGAAAGATGGCTTCTAGTTATCATACTGGGTATGCACCACTCACCTAGCGGCCACTTTTTAAAATTTTCAAATAATCGGTGTGGCTATATAACCACGGTTCCCAAATTTTCAGGAAAAAAAAAAAGTCTAAGAACCAGTGCGTTTTTTTACCGATTCTTTTGTAAAACCTTTGGTTCTTCTTTTGAAAGAACCGGAACCAGTGATTGTTTGATTATGGGGAAAAAAATTCAAAGAACCGGAACCAACATTGGAACCAACCACCATTAGCGGGTTATTAGAAGGGTGGTTCTTACCATTCGTCCTCACGGTTCTCAAAAAATCAATGAACTAAAATATGGAACTGGCGGTTCTTTATATTTTTCCAATTTCCCATAGTCATGACTTTTTGAAATGGCAGAATGTTGTTGAGCTTTAGGGTTTTAGGGGTCGTCATCAGGCGTCATCGCTGCTTTACTGCCGTGTCGAGCCTTGCAGGCACGGGTTACCACTAGTTGCCAATAAATTAAATAGATTTCAAGAATAATGCAATTTTTGGAAAGGAATACACCCTACTAGATTTGACGTGGGAGCAAACACCTACTACCACTTTGGATGTCAAAACTTAAACCTCAAATTCAAGTGGCAACGAAAAAAAAAAGTTTTCCAAAAAATTCCCAATTTTGCTTTTGTTGAAAAAGTGACAAAATTGTCAACAAATTCATAATCATTCACTAGAGATGTTTATGTGAGTATATATATGGATGAATGAATAGGCCATGCATGAATGGCAAACTTTTTCCAATATTTCTTGAAACATTAGTCAAATTTACACTAGGAAAGAAAAACTTTTTCAAAAAAATTCTCAAATTTTCTTTTGTTGAAAAAGTGACAAACATTCTCAACAAATTCATAATCATTCACTAGAGATGTTAATGTGGGTATATGGATGAATGAATAGGCCATGCATGAATGGCGAACTTTTTCCAATATGTCTTGAAATATTAGTCAAATTACACTTTTAAAAAAGAAATTCCAAAATTTTCCAGATTTTTCTTTTGTTGAAGAAGCTACAAAATTTCTCAACAAATTTATAATCATTCATCAGAGATGTTAACGATAAGTAGATGGATGAATGAATAGGCCATGCATGAAGGAATGGGTGATGGTTCCGGGATGAATGAACAGGCCAGCCATGAATGAATGGGTGATACTTTTGGGATGAATGAACAGGCCAGCCATGAATGAATGGGTGATACTTCCGGGATGAATGAACAGGCCAGCCATGAATGAATGGGTGATGCTTCCGGGATGAATGAACAGGCCCGCCATGAATGAATGGGATGAAGAAGCAAAGCGATGAATTATTGTTCCTGGGAGCCAAGAAAGAAACAAAAGCATAAGGCGAAACGCGACTAAAGGAGAAGAAGAAGAAGAAGAAGAAAGAGAACGGAAGGATGAAGAGATTGGAGCTTTAGAGGTTTCAAACTCTTCTTCTACAATAGAAAGCAAAACAATCTCTCTTTCTGTGCTCACTAGGTACTCAACGCAAAAGAAAAAAAAAAAACGATGGCGGCAGTGGGGGGTGGGCAAGCGGCACCGCCGCCCAAGGCAGATATGGCGCCGGTTTTGCAACAGCTCAACCTGGCGTCCTTGCGCACGCGGACTCAAGACCTGCATAACGCTATCTCTCGTATTCTGCACGCCTTCACCACCCAGCCCTCGCTCAAATGGTGGGTCTATTTGCTTCCCACCTCGCTTCGTTTGCCACTTCTTTGGAAGCTCAGTCAGTCGTCGTGTAAAGGATTTTTGAGAACTGGTGATGGGTTTAGAGCTGAATAGGAATATGATGTATACACGGACTGATTCTTGCTTACTAGAGCTTGCTTTGTTGATGACCAAAGATCTTAGTTAAGAAACGGCGATGGCGGTTTAGGCTTCAGTGTCTTCTTCTTGCTGTCCGCTGAATTAGGGTTCAGAGAGAGATGCTGAATTATGGTTTAGACAGAGATGCTGGATTAGGGTTCACAGAGAGATGCTGGGTTAGGGCTCAGACAGAGATGCAGAATTAGGGTTTAGAGGTCTTTCGCATTGTGAAGTTCTTACTGTCTGGCCTGATCTACTCTCAGATTTACTGTACGTCATCAGATTATGCACTGTTTTTTGTGATGGAATCAACTGTTTGTTTAGTCACCTTTTGTTTTGCTACAGAGTGCTGTTTTTTGTGGTAGTGATTTTGGGTTAGTACTGCAGGTCAGAGGTGTTGGGACAGTTTGCCATGGTCAATGTGGAGCTGCTCAACCTGGTGGAGGACATTAAGCCTATCTTGAAAGTGTTTGTTGTCTACCCTAAAAATGTCAATGCGGAAAATTCCACAAGTAATTCTACTGTCACCACTTTTTTTTTTTTGGATGTGTATGTTGTAGACTTGTTTTTTTGGAAGCAGGTGTGTACATGCACCAGAATTTGCGAATGGCAATAGGTTACATAGGCCAGTGAGAAGTCCTGAACACAGAGTCAAGAGGAGTGTCCTGTGTGGAGAGAACTACAAGAAGGTGGGGTAGAGAGGGGGGGTTTGATGATGATGTAGTCATCTTTGTGGTGTTAGTGTGCAGTATTGCCTATAATGCTGTCATCAAAACTGCTCCCGGAGATGGAGGCAGAAGAGGCAATTATGAAGGAACAAATATTGTCAGGCATCTCCAGCCTCCCTGTTCATGCACAGAATGAAAAAATTCAGGTTAGGTCAAGTTTGGAAGATTGAATTTTCTTCAATCAAAATTTTCATTGTTTTTCCTTGCCACTCACCTCATCTTCCATTGTATATAAACAGATAATCATTACTTAGGAACATGTCCATTAGAGATTCTCTATCATTTTTAGTGTCAGGTATAAGTGAAATCTGAAATTGATATTGGTGGGCTGGCTGGTTATTTCACCATCAGAGGCAAATAGAGACAGTCAGAGTAGTGTGTGATGCGGCAGAGAAAGTGTTGCAAGAGGCACGCAAGGTTTATGGGTTGAGCACTCGACAGGGGCCTGTTTCTCTCACCACACTTGACAAAGCACAGGCAGCTCGAATTGCAGAGCAAGAGAAGCTTATTCGGGCAGCTTCTAATTTTGGAGATGGTATGTTAACATTTACAGAAAGGGAGAGGACGTTTCTTGTTTCTGTGGTTAAATTGCTCCTGTAAACCATGGATTGATGGTCCACTATGTTCACTGAGGTGGGAGGTTTTCACTGTTCAGAAAGGGTTGTCTTTGAGGAGAAGTATCTAACAGAGGTGATGTGCTTTCTTGAATTGTTTCTGCATTCTAGGTCTGCGCATACCACCAGATCAGCAACAAATGGCCTCTGTACTGCCCTCACATATTGCATCCGCTTTGGGGACAGATGGAGGTATGTCCCTCTATCTGTGTCTGTCAAAGACATGCACAATGTCCCTGGGAAAAATGTCAGGATGTCTGTTTTTGTTGTATCAACAATTTATATTAGTTGCAGTGGTTCAACACTCAATGTGGTGGCCTGTTCAGATTGGTAGATAGGCTTGGTTATTGGGTTTTGTATTGATTGGATTTCTAGCCTGAAGTCATCCTGTGAGTCTTGCATCATCCATCAGCTATGCTTGCTACTGCTGATGTCCTTGTCTATGACCTCTCTCTACACGATGCTTTTTGCACAAGATTCTCTGTATTATGTCCACTAGGACCCAGTGACCAGTTATGTTACAACTGTGGACTCAGTGTCCAGGGCGTCTTATCAGCAAATTAAATTCAATGATAACAAAAGGTGTCATTTGTTGGCAGGTTTGGGCTTGAGAGGATCACTATCAGCATTGCCACCTAGTGGACTCATAAGATCAACTGTACCTCAGCAGGTGTTTCTTCTAATCAGATCAGTAGCTGCATCAGAGCTGAAATTTTCCTGACTCATGGTCTCATTGCCTTTGATATGTCAAATTCCTCTGCTCACAAGCCAACCATAGAGTATGGACATGCAAGCATTTGTCGACAGCCATTATGATGGGCTTTTTACCAATTGTTTGTCATTTGTATTGCCACATTATGAAGTGCATTCCTTCACCAGATGTCCACTTTAGAGAATAACCTTATGATGCAATCCCTGGACATATTGTTTACTTAACAGGTTTTTCATTTTTCGAACTGAGGTTGTAATTGAATTATCATCTTATTGTGGCTAGGCTTCAATTTGTAGGCTGCTTGTCATTGTTCAGCCACCTGAAGCTTTCAGTACGAGCATCAAGACTCACCTGTACAGACTTTGTGGTTACAGGTGAAAGGCTTTTCAAGCAGGACTAACCAGCAGTGCACTGTATTGGTATGCAGTTGACCAACCCCCATCTGAGTCGTGCAAATCCTCTACAGAACATTGTGGGGACTGGGAATCTCCCTGGAGTGGCATCAGCTGCCACACCCAGTCAATTTGTTAATTCCCCAAGATCTAGCACAGGAAACTTCAATGCCCCTTCTCCTCAACAACAGCAACTTCAGCAAATTCAGCAGCAGCAACAGCAACAGCAACAGCAGCATCAACAACAACAAGCAGTTATCATGCAAAGGCAACAACAAAAGTTCCAGCAGCTGCAGAAGCAACAGTTGCAGGCTCAGGTGCAGCAAAACCAGCAACTTCGACAACCTGGAACCCCTCCAATCCCCCAGGTAATTGATTTTATATGCTTGCCATCCAAGTCACTTCCACAGTTGAGTGAACTGCTTTTAGGCATTGAAGAAGTCAAAGCTCTCCTCACTGCATGAATTTGGGCTTGTGGGCATCACACAGATTGTCAGCTTAAAGGGAATACTGACAAATCCATGCATCATGTTGACAGGGCCAAGCAACTGTTCAGCAGCAAGGACAAGTGTCCCAGCAGCATCTGCTACAGCATCACCAACAGCCCAAATTACAGCAGGTTGGAGCTTCTGTGTTTCTGTGTTTGAATGTTCAGTGTACTGTAGGTTTGTTACTGCACTTGAGAAGCGGCTGTGTGGGAGGTGGCCCTCAAAATCTGAAAATGTCATGGGTGGTGGCAGAATCAATTTCAACAGTTGCAGCAGCAACAACAGCAGCTTCATTACCAGGTTTGTCTCGCTTTTCATCAGATACATCCCTGGCACCTCAATTGCTAACCTTCAGTATCAACTGTCTGCTGGTTTTCCTGTGTTTCCATCTGTCCTGATTTCAGATTGGTCTGCTCTGCCAGTTCACTTTTGTCTTTCAAGTAGTTCATCCTGTACTTTCCTGATACTTTGTGAGTAACACCATAAGATTATGACCCCACTCGTTGTTGTAGTGTTTATCTGCTTTTGCTGGAACTAGAAAAATAGTTAGCTTCAGACTGCTACTGTGGATTTTTCTCTGCAAATATGGTGACGCTATTTTGGAGGGGAGTTTGAAATGGACAGCTTATTTCTACACCCAAATGCCATTGTATTCCCTTGTGTAGTATTTGTGTTACAAATTGTGATAGATAGCAGTGTAAGAGCAAATGGGTTTTTCATGTATGGGAAGTTTGTGAACCCTCAACGACTTTGTCAGGACCGGCAGGCACTCCAACAACTACAAGCACAGCAGCAGCAGTCTTTGCAGCAACAATCTTTACATCAGCAACTCCAAAGCTCACAACTGCAATCTCCACAACAAAACACCCTCTTACAGGCCAATCAAGGGCGTTCCCAGTTGAATCAGCTTGGAACCATGAGTCCTCTCTATGGAAATCCCCAGTCATCACTTTTACCTTCTGGCCTGGTTTGGTTTCTGTGCCCTTCTGTTTGGTGTCCAATAAATCTCAGCACTAACAAATAGATTGAGCAGGTGCTTGTCATATATGCTGTATGTTATTCCTCAGCCTGTCAGCAGCTTGTAGATTCAAAAAGTGGGGCAGAGATGCTGAGCTCTATAAGTATCAGGTCTGGGTATGTTAATATTTTTGTGCCTTGCAGATGGCAAGCATGAATCAAGGTGGGCAATCACAGGCAGCAATGATGCAGCAACAATATGTATGCTCACTCAGTCCTGTCTCTAAAGAATCCCTATTTGAGTAAGATTGCTTTGGGGTGTGAACATGATCCATGGTCAAATGGCATGCACCAGTGTTATAAAAGAAGTGGAGCTATGTTTCAGAATAAGTTTATGAGTCATTGGGATGCCTTCTGTGTTTTGTTTCAGATGTAATGGTGGAGAGGCAGTATGAATACGCTGACCCCTGATTGGTGGTTGTTGCAGCTACAAGGGAATCAATCACAGCGTAATCTTTCAACACAGATGCTCTCTGATCCATGTTAGTTTCACTCTACTTGACCATATGGTGATCTTTGGAGTCTCTGCAGTGCAATCAATCTTCTCAGAACCTCTTGTCTTTGTCATGTACAGACTTGACACCTGAGACATTTTGTTACAACACTGTTGTGACTATCACTAAGTGGTGTTGTACTCAATTACTCTGTGATGTGTGTTATCTTTCAGCAATGTACAATATCGGCAACATAGGAATGGCAGGAACAGGAGCCCAGGCATCATCAACATTGGCTTTACCCCTTCAACAGCAGCTTGCAGGGCAAGCTACCTACAGTGGTATATTCAATGCAAATCAAGGTACCTCTTTTGGGCAGCAAAGGCAGCAACCACCTCCTTGATGATTCAAGGGATCATGATCAATAGGCTGTATCCTGAAATATGTTGACATACCTCCTGTTGAGAAGGTATTTGTCTTTAGACATTTTTCTTTTTTTGATGTATATTTTTCCTGCATTTTAAATCTAGCAATTTTGAGTTCCAAGCAATGCTACATAACTGCACTTCTTGTCTACCACTGTGGCCATTTGCATGAAAGAATCATGCATGATCTATTTCTACTTTTTCCTCTGGAGCTTTGCAGACATTCAAACAAGAGACAAGGATAAATACCCACTCAATTCATTCAGCAGCCACTTCACAAATGCTGCTAGATTCACAGTGGTTCTCTGCATTGATCTTTTCAAAATCCTTCTAGCAAGGACATAGATGTACAGACAATTTGTGCAGTATTTGTGTATATAGAACAAGAAATATGTTGATTGAGGAGAAGAAGAATCAATAAGCATTGCAGATGGAATGCGGTTATGGGTAGCTGCTATGTTTCATGAGTGTTGATTGCACCTTTTGCATTTTTACATGGGTTGCTTACCGCTACACATGAATTATGAGCATATGAAATCAAACATGCAGCAATTTTCCCAAGATGCAGTTCCATGAGATTCAGTCTGAGAGCTTCCTGAGATGCACACTAATGATTTTCTTCTTTGGGTTGTGAATGAGAATGAAGATGTCAGGTGGGCCATTTTTCTTGCATCAAAGCTTTTTTGCCAAGAAAGAAAAGCTTTCCTTGATGGAGCATAAGAAACTCTTAAGGAACCAAATGTTGTTAGTTCCATGAGGTACAGGGTAAGAGCTGCCATGGTCCTTTCATTTTAAAAGCGTCTTTCCTGCGATGGAACTTCAGTGTTTGGGATATTAACTTGACAGGTTTTGCCCACACAGCTTGTCTTCACACTACTTGGCACATTCAGCTTCTTTGTGGTGTTTCATTTCCTTGAAGGTTACCAAAGTGGAGTTACATACAAGCTTTGCAAGGTATATTATTTCTTTCCTTTGTGACCCTACCTTTTTCATCAACCTGTTTCAAGATGTCATTGCTTTTAGAGTGTGAAGAGAGTTAAAGAGATCTTCTCTTTCAGCATTGATCTGTCTTTCCATGAACAAACTTAATATGCTGCAAACAAAAAGAACCTTTTGAAGGGAAGAAGACCATCCAATAATCCCTGCAAGAACAAAGACCATCCTCAAATTGATGGAAGCAATTGGCATCCCTTAATATGATTTCTCTCCCCACTATCTTTGTGATAAGCTTGATGGCAGAGTGGCAGTTGCGACATACCCACAGATTCTTGAATATATGGAATGGAGTACCAGGAGGTGTGCTGATGAGCCCAAATGCAATAGCCAATTTCTCAGTGTGGTGACACAAATGTGACACCTTTTCTTCGTCCTCTACATCATGTAGTGCAAATTTGGTATGGGCATGTAACCGATTTCATTCATCTGCTCGGACAATCTCTTTAGCTATGCATGTATATCAAGCATTTGAGGATGTTCCTGGTCATCTACTACAAATGTATGCACTAAGGCATTCACCTCAATCCAGCTGTGACCTGGCTGTTTCTTCACACCCTTTTCCAGAATCTGTCATTGCACATTTGTCCTGAGATCCCACTTACTGACAGCAGCATAGATGTTGGACAGCAGCATAGATGTTGGATAGCAGCACATAGCCTGCATAATTCCCATGTTCCAATTCTAGAAGTTGTTTCACAACATGTTCACCCATTCCCAGATTACCATAAACTCTGCAAGCAGAAAGCTAGGCCTTCCGTACAGAAGCAGTTGGTTGACAGGCTATTGTGTTAACCATGTCTGCTGCCTTGTGCAGACAGCCAGCATGGCCAAGAAGATCAACCATGCAAGCATAGTGCTCCACTGTTGCAGAAATATTGTAAACTGAACCCATGGATTCAAAGTACAACAGCCCTTCATCAACAAAGCCTGCATGGCCACATGCGGACAAAAGTGCAACAAAAGTTACCTTTTCTATTTCTACACCATCTTTACATGAGTTCAATGTCTAAGCACTTCCTTACAAGTCCATGCATTGAAAATCCTCTGAGCAGGGCATTCCAACAGACAACATTGCACATTGGCATTTTGATGAATACTTTCTGCACATGCTCCATTCTCCCACATTTGGCATACATGTCAATTAGGCTAGAACCCACAAAGAAATCAGACTCAGAACCACTACAAATAATCTGTTCATGAACACACCTGCACTTGCACAGGCATTGAGCACACTAACAAAGATGCCCAGATCAGGCTGCACCCCTTCACGTTGCATTTGTTGAAATAGTTTCAATGCCTTTGGAGCTTGCCCACATTTCACGTGCCCCAGAATCATGGTACTCCAAGAAACCACATTGTGTTTCAGCATCATGTCAAATACCTTCTGCACATCCTCTATGCTCCCACAGTTTGCATACATGTCAACTAGAATATTACCCACAACTAGATTTGACCCAGAGTGACATGAACTAATCTGTTGATGAATGCACCTGCCCTCCTCAAGTGCAGTTTTGGCACTAGCACATGCATTCAGCACCACCACAAAGGTCAAATGGTCTGGCTGCACCCCCCTCATGTTGCATTTGCTGAAACAATTCCACTCCCCTCTGCCCTTCACCACGTTTCACATGTCCAAGAATCATAGGATTCCAAGAAACTACATTATGGGTGGGCATCTGGTTGGACACTTTCTGCGCCTCCTCCATGCATACATGCCAACAAGACTGCTTCCTACCTAGACATTTGACTCACAGCCACTGTGTATGATCTGCTGATGAACACACCAGCCTTGTTCAAGCGCTTGTAACCTTACTCATGCATTGAGCACTCAAAGTTATTCTTTTTGCATCTGTTGAAAAAGTTCCATTTTCTTCTCATACTGCAGAGCCTTAGCATACCTTACAAACTTGGCATTCCACTGAAAAGAGTTTGCTTGGAAATCCCTGGCACCATTGCTACCAGCTCTGCTTCCACCCATGGAGGACTGGCATTGAGCCAGAGTGCCTCCTGTGTCTTCTTATGCTTAAAATCTGGATACCTTACATTGACCTATGACCAGAAATCAACATCAAATCTCATTAGCCATGCAATTTTTCAAAGCTTGCAGAGCAGGCTACCATGGTAACCAAGAATGAAATACCAACTTTTACTGCATAACGAAGAGAATAAGAATGTGAACAATAAGAAAATTTCAGTTACATCTCAAACCTATGATCCCACCACTGCAAAGGATCTCAGAAGAACTCCTGCCAAAGAGTCTCATTGATCCTTTTCCGACCTGCCATGTACAACTGGAATTTGTGGGTGGGTGTGTATATACTAGATAGTAGTGTGAAACTTTGCAGCTGAGTCAAGTTGACAACATCAGATTCACCTCATTCACTCATTGATGCCATGCTCATCTCAGAGGTTCTGCTCATATCTTTTCTTTGGCAACCACCCATGATCTCCAATACAATGTCTGAGGATAGATTGTGCACCTTTCTATGCAATTTGACGAAGGAGGAGATCGATCATGCTAGCTGCAGTACGAAAGAGACAAAAAGCCCTACCAGATGCAGTACAAGAGAGACAAATTGCAGTACCAGATGATCTACATCCGTTAGCAGCAAACAGTGAAATCTAGGTATGTTGTTTGTTGTTGGTTTTCCTTTTGTTGCAATGGATAATAATTTCATAGAAGGAAAAAGGTTTTGCGGATGCAATAAGAAATGTTGAACTTGGAATTTTAAGACTTGGTTCTAAAAAAAAAGTATACCCAGTCAAGTTTCTTTCAAAGAACCAGGATGTCTTAAAGAAGCTTGAAAAGTATTAGTCAAGGTTTTTTGTTAAAGACCCGCAAATGTATACCTCGCCTTTAAACATGTCCAACCCTTGGCCTCATCTTGTACTTGCTTGTCACTAGGATTTTAAAAACTTGCGCCTGGCCTGTTCTTTGAAATTTCTAGTTTTCATAAACTCAGAACCAACATTTTTGTAAAAAAAATCTTCAACTAGTGCAGACGTGACTATTAGCAAAAATTTCATATACCCACCTCACATTGGGTTTTTACCATTAATCTTTCCTCACATTGGTGCACATTATTATGATAGTTGTTGTCATGGAAGTGGATTTGAGATTCAAAGTGGGAGGAAGGTGTAATTGGGGAGAGAGAACACTCACTTGAATAAAACTTGCAATCAAAATGCAAGATATAGCACTTGTTGTGTTCTCAACAATGCAAATACAATGGCATTTTGGGCAAGGTGAGAGAAACATAAAAAATTTACATCACAACATGTTTTTGTGTTGTTGCATTTGGAATTTTGACTCCTTTCCAAATATATTGGCCATATCACAATTGCTATAACAACATGCCTATTTTTGTGTTCAATTATACGTCATGGGGTTGAATTGTGTTTCAACTTACCCAATAAAACAAGTAGTCAATTTAACAAATATTTGTCATTCCAATGTGTCTTCAAGGAAATATAAATTGGAATGGGTTGAACCAACCTAGAGCATGGCATGCTCACGTTTGCTGTTTGGATTTACCAAGGTAGTGCAAGAACATCAACTTGAAGGGGGGAATGTTTGATGACCCAAATGTTGTAATTTTGTGTATCCCACCCCACACGAAAGCACAAAGGTACATCAAAATTAAAGCATATGAGAACCATTTTTGTGTAAATGATGCATCAAACACTACTATTGTCATTTATTATAGTGGAATGGCATCTATAATGATAACACTAACCAATGATCTTTCGGATGATTACAATATGTTGGAGTCTTTAAACATATTTGTGAAACTAGATGATGATGTAAGATCCACCTATGTAACTTTATTGGCTCTGTCCATAGGGAAGAGCTTACGCATCTGTGCTGGATTCGGGGATAAAATTTTGGTTCAACCTTGAACCATTGTGTGAATGACATGTGGACATTCATCTGGTCATATAAGACAGATGGGTAGTTTTCATCATGCATCTAGATGAAATTTTTTACATCCAATATTGAAAGTTTTTGGTTTAACTTTGGACTCACCATACAAGGCAAAGTCATGACGTGATGAGTTACTTGTTTTGCTATGAATGGGTCCAAAATGGCTTGGATAGTGGGTGTATTACAACTTATTAGCAAAACAATGCAAGATTATTGATGATTACTTTAGGCAAAATTCATGGAGGGCAATTACTTGTTTGTGTTTCCTTTACAAGTTTCAACAAGTTTTCTACTTCAATGATTCATTTCACACATGATGGAAATCTCTTACTGGCAAGGAACCATGGAATAAGTGTGACTTTCTTGACACCTATGAGGAATACATTAGTACAAATGAATATAAAAATGTGTTGAATGCATGGGGTGACATGCTAGATGCACCTATAGTTCCAAATAATCTTGATTCAATATTTCTCTCTAAAAAGGCTGAAGGGCAACTTAGTATTGAAGAAGGAAGCCAATTGGAAGTAATTTTAGAAGATGGATTATCGTATCAATGCAAGGGCATGTGGATTTATAAACAACATTTTTTAGTTATTGCAATAGCCTTGGAAATGACTTCAATCAAGATGTCTATTTTGTCCTTCTCTCCAACAGTAGTATGTTGCAAAAATTACAACCCAATTAGGATGGAATGATAATGTACTATAACAAAAGTTATAAACTTTGATAAGGTTAGAACAAAGTTTCAATATAATTGAAAAAAGTTGCAACACAATTGTAAACGCATCATAATAAAGTTGCATTGAAATCACAAATATATGCAATATTTCATGCATGCACTTGTTCGTCTTTCATTCTTCGTAAACAAGGTGCATCAAAATAGTCAAATAGTCAATTTACACTACAACCATTCCATCACATGTCCATGATGTAAAACAAGAGTGATGACATGATGTGACATGATATCATCACATAGTCGACATCTTCATTATGACTTAACTAATTTTTTTGAAATAAAAGACATTTCAAAATCAACCCTACTGTACAGTTAACATCATACACCTAGCAACTCAATAGATAGCATAACTTATTTGATAAGTCTTGCCATTCACACAAAATTTCTCAAAATAAATATAATTATATAATTGAAACAAAGTTGAAGACATCTTGCAATTGAGAAATTATCGATTAAAAAAAAAAAAAACCTTTTTTACTATTGATGGGTTTTTTGAAATCTAGAACAGTAGCTCTTTAAAAATATAAATAACCACCCGACACTCTATTTCAGTTTCATGCTATTTAAGTAATTCTCTTGTGCACATTTACAAGTCCAAACTCAAGCAATGGTAGACAGAATTAATGGCATCATTTTAATGGCATAAGTAAAAAGGTATAGTATGCCGAATTAAAATGGTAGAAGTAAAGAAAGAAGGTGACATGGTATTTGTCTCATCAAGAATTTTATGACAAAAAGTTGCAATCATATCAAGGCATTTTGGCTACTGTCTTATTCACAAGATCAAAATCCGTGGATTCAATTACACATTTTTCTTCACAAGTACACATTTGCATCCTACCCGCATTTCACAATATGTACTCCCATTTACCTCCATTGCCATTAGCTACCCACCCGTATCTACCAGTCACCCATTGCCATCTCCCTTGCTTGTCTTGCTTGTTTGGCTGCCTCAAACAGCCTATTATAAAACTATCATTTCCACTGAAAAATACTTCCATGAACCTTAATCACAGAGAGATTTCTTGAAATCATGCTTTCTGTGAGTCACTACGATGCATTAAGGTATCATGGTAACCTAATAAAATAATCTCACTATCTCCAGAGTCCATATCTTTCTCTACTAGCATTTGGAGAATCCCCATTTTTCAAAGCATCAAGCATGTAATCAAGAACTTAGAAGATTTACATTGTACAGCAGTGGAGAAGGGACAGAAAGAAAAACTTACAGCAATCGAAGATGGTGGCTACAAGAGTTTGATTTGCAAACGGGGAGTCTGGCAAAGGGAGGAAACTAACTCCTAGAACCAAAGGCAAAATCAATGGCTATGATCATAAAAAAAAAGAAGCTCTATCAAAGTGCAAGAAATGGTCAAAAGGTGAATAGTTGTTTCCTATGTCATTCTGACAGCATGCTTCAACATCTAAGATGGTTTCTGGCTTCATTTTTATTTTTGGACCACCTTTTTCTGCATTATCCTTTCATGGCCTCAAAAGTTCTGATGCTATCTAGCTCTTTCCTGCCTTCGAAAAAACCTCTGGCAATAGCCAAGCCTCACTTTTGAGGCAAGCTATTAGTTTCCATTAGTTGTACATGACCATTAATACACAATCTTTTGTCTTGGGTGTTGTGCACTACTTTGGCAAAATTCCTACTACAAATAATGTTTACTTTTAGTTGGGTGCAATGTAGGTAGATAGAACCAAACTTGGTCATAAACTGGAATGAGCCCCAATGTTTTCTGGAAGTCTCTAGAACTGGAGGTTTTGTAAATGTAGAAAACCATTCTAAGAACTGCATCGAAAATTCTGTCAAACCAAAAGAATAAACTGAAAACCAAAAATTGAAGGTTCCTTTCAAAATCATGAGCCAGACAACAACACTGGAATCAACCCACCCAGAAGAAGCTTCACAATATGCCAATAGTTTCTGCAGGACTATACTTTCCAATGTTCTTCTTATGAGTAGAAATTACAAAGAGCAATGAGAAGAGAAACACACTGAGCAGAACAAACAGACAAAACAATGAACGGTCCATGGATTCAACAAGCTGCTACTTTGAGATTTATTTATTGTAATTGAATTTCACTGCAAGATCATTGAAATTGCCCTCATTGCCAATAAGGGATTTAAAATCAAAGCAGGAAGAGATAGTTAGATTGGGGGGTTGCAGCAGACTGAAGTCAGGGAAATAACAAAAGCACAGGGTTTAAGTTTGCTTCTTACACCCGAGCGCCACTGGGTGGGGGTGGGGGTGGTGGTCCTCTGCTTGGGGGGCGGCGGCTTCCAGTGTCGCCATTCTCTTCACTGTCATTGTTATAGTACTGTGTTGTTGAATAAGCCTGCCCATTCATAACAGACGCTCCTCTGATGGGAGACTCCCGCCTCATTGGAGATGCCCCTCTGACACCTCCTCTAGCTCCTCTGAAGGATTGTGCTGGTGAATTGGAGGAACGGGATGATGATGGAGAACCCGCTTCTTCAAAAGCAACACGCCAGTCCTCTGACTGCGCCATGTTTGACGATGATCCTGAATGACCACCTGAAACAACACCCACTTTGTTTGATTTAGGCAGTGCCCAGTGCAAAGATTGCAGCTGGAGTATCACTTGTTTTTTCAGAAATCAGCATCTTCTCTTCAAACTATACAGTTTCACCACACTGAAAAACAAAGAAGCAAAGCTTTTGGAGCCTAAAAGTGTCTCACCTGAGTCACCAAATCCAGATGCACGAGCTTCCTGAAAGTTTAACTGCCTAGTTAGACGACTTAACATTGAAGCTTGTCGTTGGAATCGTTCACGACGTCGCTTCACTTCTTCACCCTCCTGCAGAAGCTCCTGAATCCTTTCCGTAGAATATGAACTGCAAGAAAAAAAGATAAACCCATGGTGAAATGACCATGTGAGCACACCTTGTTTGCAAAGACAAGCACCGTGTTCGCAACATACAAGACCCAAGCATTCCAAACATACAAGAATGATATGGGAAATGCCACACATGGCAAGAAAGCTCCTAAAACAAATATTACACAACCTGGCTCTTGTACAAAGCAGAAACTTCTGCACCTTCCTACTCTGCATTTCTGGTGAAGAACAGACTCATCCATGGAAATGATGAGGAGACTCTGTTATGGTCAAAATCATACCTGACAGAGCTATAAAGCTGATTGAGCATTGCTTCTCTCGCTCTTTCCACTTGACAAAGCACAACAGCCTGCCAGTTACAGAATAGAAAAAAAAAGGCTACATATCAAGAGCATACATCCATTCACTTGGAGCCTTGCAATGTGCCACTTTTTAAAGGATATCAAATGAATGTCATCCTGCACCCAAATCTTTTCCAATGAAATCCAAGAATATAAAATTGACACTCACTTTTGGAATATTGGCAGCTAGACTGTTCAACACAGCTTCCACATAATCTCGAACTTCTTGAGCCATTAGCTTCAGATCCTCTTCTGGGTCTGCAGGTCTCGTTAAGAGAACGGTGCTCCCTTCCTGCAAAAAAATATCACCCCTGGCATTTTTTGAGCAAATCTTTTGTAGATGCTTGTGGAAATCAGTACTTTGCAAAAACCCAGATGTCTGTTTATAGCAAAACAATCATAACTGATATGAGCAGGGGGTAGGACTTTTAGCATGGTACCTAAAATATGTGAATCTATCAAAAAGACTGGAAACCACTTATGTTTTGAGAACCCAATTCTCATAGTATGATATTGGTGGTGGCGGCCAATTCTAAGTTAGAGAACATACCATTGGAATCTCTAAAGGATTGAAGCGTCTGCTGGAGTCAAACTCTGGTGTTGAGCCACTTCTAATAGAAGCTCCTTTTGTTGTAGGCTCAATACATGATCGAAGCTTTGACATCCATTCCAACTTTTCAGCCATATTTTCAGCCTTTAACACAACTGTGTGGTTTGCTGTCAGTTCAAAACAAAGGATGAACGAATAAGAAAAGCAAAGACACACTAAGCAGATTCTTGACCCAAAAAAAGGGTTCATGCTATGGTCATAAAATCTCAGAGCAAAATTGAGAATCAAGAAGAAGAAGAAGAAGAAGTGGAATTCAATCATCCAATCAAATTGATGAATTTCTGAAAATGAAGTCAGTAGTGGTGGCGTAGCCACAAGAGGGTACAAATTTTACCTTTCAACAGAGTCTTATAAGCAACTTTGTGACTAATCTTGAACACCAGACCTGCCGCATCACTAGTGTTTGGGCCATTTGATGATGCTTTATCTTTTGAAGATGCTTTGGTGGTTGCTGGAGCATCATCATCATCTCCATCTTCTATTGTACATTCCTGTAAAGCATCAAAGAAAAAAATTAAGGATGTGGACATTACATGTTAGGGAATCATCAAGTTTTCTCAACTGTTATTCCCCACAAAAAATGAAACCTATCCAGTGACTTTTGCCAAAAAGACATCACTCACCTCCAAGTTTATGACACCACGAAAGTTCCTTTCTTCTGGTGTTTTGGTGTATGCAAACTGCAGGAAAACCATAGAAAATCAGGTGAATTTTTTTACAGATTGTGAATTTTCATCTCAAATGCACCACTACCAACACTGCTTGAAACAAGTGCATGTGGAATTCAAAGTCTAATACAAGCAAAAATTTGTGATAGATATTTGTCTTCTGCTGATTCTAATGAGCCCCAGAAAATGAAAAGAAAAGAGAAAAAGCAGAAGACTATGTCAACTAAATCCTGCTGGGTAATCATGAAATTACCTTGTTGGTTTTTTCATTGAGAACAAACCATCGTTTAGCCCAGTCATTTTTTTTGGTCTTCTTCAAGAGATATCCTGGAAAATCCCAACAGCCCACTTTGTTGGACAGCATTCAAAGTGAACATCTTCATTGTACACATTGTATTGTGTGTAGCAATTGAGAACTACAAGCCAAGGGGTTGTTGTTTCACATACTCCAGACGAATCATCACACTCACTGGACCTTTGACCATGGCCAAAAAAGAAGCAGAGCACCCAATACCCAATTTACCCGATCCATATGCATGTACTACTACTACAGCACCCAAAAACACTGGAGGAAATGAGATAACAAGCTCATCAACATACCTGCAGCATTGTCTCCAACAATCTGCAGTGTTGATGGTGTGTCCTTCGTGTCCTTGTCTGCTTGCTTCAGTGATTTCAAACTTCCACCTTGTTGTGATGCAGGTGCTGTTGCCTGCAAAATCATCATCACATTTCCACACAGCAGATGATTTCTTGCACTTGTTACCCCGTGTCTTGGATTAGATTTTGCAGCAGAGTATAATGTGATGCTTTAACTCTGACAACAGCAATATAAAGTTACTGAGAGTGAAGTTACACTTTGATTTCATGCTCATCCACAGACTTGAATCCTCTTCTTTGTCACAACATAGTATCTACCAGCAAAGATACTGCAGATCAAGATATATAAATGGGCAGCACCCATGGCCAGAATCAGTGAATAGAGGTAGAAGAACCATGCAACATTATAACACACCCACCTTGTTCAGCAAGGATTGCTCCATCTCCTGTGCCTTCTTTGCAGTCCTTCCCTTCAATTCCTCTTCTCGCCGAAGTCTCTCCATCCTGGAGAAGAATATAATAGGCTCTCTCTTTAACATCAACCAAGAACTATGTTGAGTACTACAGATCATGTCTCACCTATTGGGCTGTCTTACTTCACAACACCCATTGAGTGATGCATCTGAACTCTGGTGGTGGGACATAATTGAAAGGGGGGAAAAGAAAAGAAAAAGCTCAATTAGCTTTGTAGCACAGCAACTGAAAGCTTGCAAAACAGGAAATTGAATCTAACCACAGTTGTGTACCTGCGCTGGACAAGCCTTATGAAGTGTTGTGGTGGTATGAAAGACCGCTCCATGTCAACAAGAGCAATCACCATCTTTTTGGAATCAAGACGATACTCATCCAACGCAGCACTCGCAATTGCAACAACCTGCAAGAATATTATTTCCCAAAAACAATTTAGAAACTTTTGTGTGAATATATTCTATGACACAAAAAAACACACCTCAAAGAACTAGAAAGTGCAATAATTCAAGATGTAATACTTTCTTGCTATGTTTCGAAAGGGAAAGTGCACCAGGGATCAGTCTTACTTCTCTCCTCAAAGGTGGGTATCTTCCCAAGCCAGCAGTTGCATTTGCTGTAGCCGACACAATTTCAACCAGGACACGGTGAACCTAATTCATCACAGAAGATCAAGTTCATCTCAGATTCCTAGTGAAACATCTGTGGTTTCTTCATGGTCCAACAAAAACGAGCAAGTTGTTCAAATCCATTGTCTTTTTTCCTAACCTACAAGTCTGCCGATACCTGGAGGTGAAGTACAAACATTGAAGACAAGGACAGAAACTGAAAAGGGAGTATGGAACTGAGAAAGAAAGACATTTAGAATTGTAGAAAATGTCATTACAAACTGTTGGATCAATCAAGCAAGGCTCTGACCTCATCCACACAAGATTTTCCTGGGTCCTTGGCCAGGTCCAGTGCTTTGCGGATGAGAAATCTCAAGCCTTTCTCAGGGGATAACAAATAGGGTTGATAACCATCAGCTTCCAAAACCAACTGTGTCACAGAGCACCAGACAAGAACTATGTAAGTAACTTGCAGATAGCAGCAAGGTGAGGAGGGGGAAACAACAGTGATGACAAACACTAGTGCATAAATCAGCACACCTGCACAAAATTGTGACTTTTATGCTGCTTCCTGCTCACCTTCTTGATGCTGCTCAACTCAAACATCTGATCCAGAGGAAGCTGCTTTATCCTGTTAGGAAGAACACCTTCAAAACTCGCAACAACTTTCCACCCATCTCCCTGCATATCCCAGATTCTGTTAAAAAAAAGGCAGGCATTAATGATATTGCTTTAGACATGACTAGCATACAGCAGACGCCATCATCGTTGTAACCTTCTTCATCATGAATGGCAGATGTACGATTCAATGGAAGCTTAAAATGGCACTTGTTTTTATTTGACCTCTCCAGTTTCAATATGTTGGAGGAACTTGTCTTCAAATTCGCGGCAGAGCTCCAAAGCAATCGCACGGGCACCTTCAGATGTTTGCACCCTTTGTTCTCCTAACCTCACCAATTCCCCTTCCACCCGCTGAGATTTACCCTCCAATCTGTCCAGAGAAGCATCACAAATAAGAAACATGCTGACACTGTGCCAGACTCACCACTTCAGACTCTCTGTAAGCATCTGTGATGCAAAACCAGTCTCAGTTAAATTCCACAAAGTCAAAAAGGGTAGTGGAGTTCTGGCATGTTATTCAGGACAATACCCACAAACCCAACACCTGAAAAGCAAAGATTGGCACAGATGACTGTAGAGAAAGCAAAAGAAAATACCCAGATAAAAGGTTGGGAAGGCGCTGTATTAGCCTTTTGCGCATTTGAGCGGCAAGCGTTTCAACAAGTGCCACTCTTCCAAGCTTTATTGGTGATGCGCGGGACAGAATTGACTTCAAGGTTTCTGCCTCTGCCCTCCAAGCTGTTTCCAATGAGTCATCAGCACTAACAGACCCTGCATGTGCGGCTGCGATCGACACTGACTGGCCAATCAAGGCAACCCATGGAATGTCCACGGTTACAGAAGGACCCTGGCCTGAAAGAAGTGCTTCAACAGCATCTAGGCTGCGCCGATCTGAAGCTGCTTGATCCACTTTACTGATAACTCCAACAGTTCTTGTTCCTGAATCCCCCATCAATCCCACACAAAAATGTGAAACAAATCATTTACTACAACAATCTTTACACCAGGATTCACGATGGTTTCTATAGATTTGCAAATGGTTACCAGATTATGCACCCTGCCACACTAATTTCACAAATGACATATGAAACAAAAACAGGAACAAGATCTGTTTCCGGTTGTGCAAACTGCAGCTTCCAAGTTCCATCCATGATAGCAGCGAAGTTTCAATCTTGGTGGGGGGGTGGGCCATGTTTACCATCAGAATCCAAGGCACGAGCTAACTTTAAAGCTCTAGAAGTTGCAACCTCACGGGATGAAGCTGCTGCTACTACAACAAGGAGTACAGCATCGGTGTTTTCAGCAAAGTTATGCACCTGAATATTGAAAACATACAGGATGGGTCAGAAAAAGCACACCCAACAACCATGGATGATGCCAGATGAAACAAAGCAAGCATTGCACTGCCCTGGGCTTTGCACTATGACCAACAAGGAAAGAAGAAGAACGTGAACAGTGAAGAAGCAACTGGATCCATCATGCCTAAATAGACTTTGCTACAGATGAATAGAGAAGTGTGGGTGACAAGAATGCCGGAGAACCATCAAACAAGTAAAAAGACAAGCAGGAGGTATTCTTACAAGTGGTTCATCAGATGCTGGTGAGTCAAGCCCAGGGAGATCAATTAGCTTCAGAGGCGGAGCTGCACAAACACAGAAATTGAGCAGAGAGAAATCATGAGGGCATTTTCCTGAACATCCCTTTTTTGACAAGATTCAAAACAAGCTCCAAGAGGTTTCTTGAAGATCAAGAAGAAGAAGACATCTGCATCTGAAAATGGAACATCTAGCCATGAATTTTGAAAGAAGATGAAACATTAATCACAAAGCTATAGTGGCTTACCTGTACCAGACTGGAGGACCAGTTGGATACCATCATTTCCCCCACCACCACCGCCAGAGGAACTCAGTGTCCAACTTCTAAGCCTTCCTTGAAGTGAGTGACGAATTTCACCTGCAGAGCAGAACTTTTGTTGTAAGAAAGAATGAAGATCAAATTGACAGCAGATTTTATGCTAGCAGATCGATTCAATCCCCACCCACTTTGGAATAGATTCTCCTGTACAATCTTTTGCAAACTACCTGGAGTGCCAGTCCAGAAAGATGACAGAAAAAAGCTAGCATTTTTCAGAGAAGGAATTCTATAATGGCTCATGAGTGTAGCAGAGTGACAAACCTTCCTAGTTCTCCTCCATGACAATTGATTTGAGCATGAAGAAAAATTTCGACCATTGATCATCAACAAGAAGGCAGATCAGAAGACTTACTAGCTGAAACATTTGTTGCTTGTCCATCAAGTACAATGTACAGACCACCGCGGTTGCCACTGCTACTACTACTGCTCCGCTGCTGCATCTGAATCAAAATCGGTGCACGTGTTGCACCATTCTCCCCAGTTGGCTGTGAATGACAACATACCAACCAACCAAAAATGAGCATCCCTCATGCTGTATCAACTCCTACGAGCTTGACAAAGAAACACATTGCAGGAGGAGCAATTCCAGGCATTGGAATGCGTTCAAATGCATTTTATGTGAAAGATCAGTAAAATGTGTGGTCTTCTTCTTCTTACCAGCACAGGATGACCAATGAGGCTATTGAGCACTGCTGATTTTCCAGCTCCCTGAGAAACAACAACAAATAAAGCACACCCACCCATGCATTTCATCAATCCAATGAATTGACTACAGAAAATGCTTCCTCTGATCCTGGCTTCTGCCTATTCTGTAAAGAGTTGTTACAGCAAACCCAACAAGCTCTTGAGTCCGCACATGTCCATTCTCTCACATCTCTCTTTCTGTGTGTATGTGTGCATGCATGCGCATATTTATGTGCATGTGTGTGTATGTATGTCTCTCTTCCAAATTTTTTTTGTTTTCTGTGCAATTGACTTTGATTCAGGAAACAATGAGCTCAATGCAGTCAGAAGAAGATGAAGCTCTGAGTGTGTCTGTGTCCATGTCTGTCTGTCTCTCCCACACAGAGAGAATATCTATTTTGTTTGCCATGCAACTAAGTTTGATTCAGAAAACAATGAGCATCCATCCATGAGGAAGAACAAGCTGAAGATGATGATGAAGGGCAAAGGACTGCATACCACATTTCCTAGAGCAACAACATTGAGGAAGGAGTAGGTGGCTTGGTTTGGAGCCTCTTCAGCAGGGTCCTCATCTGCCAGGAGAGATGATGCCTGCTGCATGGACTCAGAAAGCACCATCAAGCTCTCCATGGCACCAGCAAATCTATCCTGGGGATCTTGTTTGCCCGATGCTGCTGCCATTTGTAAAAACCACCCGGCAAAACTTTTTCTCTCCCTCCCTCCTCTCTCTCACCCAATGTGTTGGCCGGGGATGAAACTCAACTCCTCCACCACCACAACCACAATTCTGCTACCCTGAAACCGCTACACAACCACCCAAAAGCGGCAAAATCCCTGCAATCCCATTCTTCTTCCGCACCTCGCAAATTTTCTCTGCTCCTCCTCCTCCTCCTCCTCCTCCTCCACCGCCGCTCACAGATTCCTCAAATCCTCCTCTCTCTGCGCTCTTGTACCAAATCCTGTGTGCGTCCTTCTCTCAATTCCTTCTCTGTGCGCTCTTATCCCAAATCCTCTTCTGTGTGCTCTTCTCTCAAATCCTCCTCTGTGGTCTTGTCGTTCCTTGCTTCTTACGATCGATCACCCACATGATCCTTCCTTCCTTCCCCAAATTGCCTAATTGTGTTATGTCGTTGTGCGATCGAGCGATCGGGGATCGATCCCTCCCCGGCTTCTTCTCGCTGTTGTTTCTTCTTCTTCTTCTTCTTCTTCTTCACTGTTGCGTCAATCTTCACCACTGCCGCCTACGAAGTCTCCGTGTGTGTTTGCGCGTGTGCGTGCGTGCGTTTCTTCAATTCCTCAAGGTTTTTCCCGAATTCCCAAGGTTCTTCCCTAATTCATTCCTCCACTCTGCAACTAAGACGATCCAGAGACTCCAGATTGAGTTGAGTCCAGGCTTTTGCTTACTTCATGGGTAGAGAGGAAGAAGATTTGCTCCTGCTCCTGCTCCTGCTACTGTTACTACCACTGCTGCAGCTACTTGGGATGATGATACGATCCCACAACACAAATTCTTCTTCCACCACGACAAGTCCCAAATACACACAAACAAACAAATCAATTCCCCACTCACCCACAAACACAGAATCAAACCTGGTGGAATTGCCTTCAAGCTCAAGCAAAGGGTTCATAGAAGAAGAATCCTGGGAATTCCTTCTCCTGCTGTTGTTGTTGCTGCTGCTGCTGCTGCTGTTGTTTCCAGGAAACCAAAAACCAAACCAACATAGCAAACACAAGACCAAAAGAAGGAATTCTTCTTCTTCCTTCTTCTTCTTCTAGTCTATTCCCCTATTCCCTTGACAAGGAAGAGAGCAAGAAAGAAAGAAAGAAAGAGAGAAAGAAGAAAGTGGGAAGGAAACGAAAGTCGAGAGAGAGCGGACAAGTGCGACAACAAACAAACGCCACATTCAACAACTCAACCCAAAAAAGAAAAGAAAAGAAAAAAAGAAAAAAGAAAAGAAAAGAAGAGGAAGGAAGAAGCAGAGCGGAAACAGAGCCCGAAATTGCACGACGGGTGTTTTTGGCTGCCTAGGTGGCTGGGTCACGAGTCACGACTTGACGTACAGGGGATGAACAACCCACCACCAGATTTTATTTTTTTTATCAGGGGAGAAATTTCGCCAAATGGCGATTTTTGTTTCAAATAGGCGAAAATTTAGTGTTTCTTGAGTTTTTTGTGTCGCCAGATTTCGATTTATATATAAATAATCGCTATATTTCTATCCTAAGTTGCACCAAGTAGGGCAAACTATAGAAGGATTCTTGAAAAAAAAAAACTTAGTTTAATATTTTGTTATCTCCAAATCTGGCTAAATTGTTGTATGAATGGTCGCCACTTGAGCTACATCACAAAACTAAAGAAAAAAACCTTGCCTAGACCTTGGATCCCTTCTCTCTCTCTCCCGCTCCATCATCAATGGGCCTCTGAAATAATAAGTATCCCTGAAACACTTATTTATTTATTTTATTTTTATTTTATTTTTGTCGATTTTGTGTTGTAGCCAAAGTGCCAAAGATCCATCTAGCCAAATTTGGCTACAAGCTAAATATGAAATTAAAAATTTTAAAACATCTTTCTATATGTTTAGCTACCTACTTGAACCATGTATAGAAAATTTGCAATTTTTTTTTTTTTCATTTTGATCTAATTATAGCTATTGAAAATCTCAAATATCACATGATTTAAGCACTTTTAATTTTTAATATAGCACTTTTGACTACACGTAGCTAGCCAAAAATTGAAGTCTTCAGGCAAAGTCTTCTATTATGTCTTCCTCTTCTTCTTCTTCTTCTTCTTCTCTGTCTCTAAGCATCCAGTGCTCTTCTTCTGTTACTACCACAAAAACAAAATCTCCTCCTTCCAAGAATGGTTAGCCATCTGCTCCTCTTCAATAATCTCTCTCTCCCTCTTTGCCTCTCACAAAGTCTTTGCAGCCACAAACAAATGGTTTGCAGAAATCTTTTATTAGGTACATTCATAATGAAGAAGCTGATGCCTGCTATGACAAAATATGTCTTTCTGTGCTCTCTGCTGCTGTTGCTGACTGAGATCTCACAACATCATTGCCCAAAATACACTATCTTTGTTTTCTGGAGCAAGTAGTAGCTGTAGTTATAGTGAACAAATAACATTTATTGAGCAAGCTAGCTCCCTTATACCTTACATTCAAGAGTAGAAATGCATCACATAGTTTTGCATCTATCATTTCCAAAGAAGCAAAGTGAGGGGAGCAATAGTTGTTCAGAGTAGAAAACACCAAGCTAGCCAGAGGGGAGTTCTTGGTGTTTTGAGTTATTTATGAATCCTTAAACTGAAATTGGGTGATGGGGATGCACACTAGAAGAAGAGAGAAACTTCTTGGGTTGACTTCTTCATGTCTTATGAGGAGTAGTAGGAGGATGTGGCTTGTTCTTCTTCTCCTTTCAAGAAGAAGAAAAAGAAGAAGAAGAGGTTTTTGGCAGGTTTACTTTCCATAGAGTGGTTTTGCTAACACCAGGCCAATTACAGCATGTCAAGATCTCATGATTCAATGTTTAGAGAATGATATGTCTTTGTCTTTTATTCAAATTCATCATCTTTTGGACATCATGCTTTTAGAAGCCATGGTCGTCGGGAAGTCAATTTTAATGATCTTATAACCATTGTTGACAAATGAAAACATCTTCAATCAAAATTCAAAGTTTTTCATTAAAATGAAAGCATTATCAAGCATGTTGCAATCATGGAATCTTGTAATACTTTCATAAGAGATCATCGCCTGTCAAATTCAAGACAACATGCCTCTATTTGTGCAATTGAGAAAGCTATAATGGCAAATTGAAACACAAATCCATAACATGAAGGTATTTTGCAATCATTCATTGTTGTTTGCCTTCAATTATGCAAAGTGTGTCATAAACAAAAAATAAATTAGGATGATATTCACAAAATTCCATTACAAAATTTGGAGGACAAACTTGATCAAATATGCCCAAGTCTTATTGTGCTACATCAAGTAAAAAGGATTAATCACCTCAGGTCAATAAGGTCATTGGTATTATGCTTGTCATAGAGGTAGGAAGAAATGTGAAAGGAAATGAAATGCAAATAATATGAAAGAAGTAATACAAAATAGAAAGGCATGAATATACATGAAATTTGATGGTGAATTTTTTATGAGGTTGTTAAACCAAAGTGAAATTCATAAGAGACATTTTGTAAGGATGATGTGTAAAAAAGTAATAGTGAAATTACAATTTATGTTCACAAAGCTCATAGTGGACATATCCTCAAATTAGAAATTGATCAATACTTCTTGCCCATATATCTTTTGAGAGTCAAACATGTTATGAAAATTTTGAAATGTGTGGTCAATACATCGATGGTGTCGTAATTAATCTCTCTTTGCCAAGAACACAAGATCAAAGAAAGGGTCAACTTCTTGGAATGTGTGACTTATAAATTTTTCCTTATTCCAAAAGAAATGAACTATTACCATATTTCATGCACATCAAAATTAAGGTTTATGCGTGGGGGTGTGTGTGTGTGTGTCTGTGTGTTTTACATCAAATAATTTAAGGTTGGAACCATTCATCATGGTCCTATGTTTAACTTTGTGTATTATGCAGGGATGATTGGGATTATGTTCAATAAAAGTTATGAGATTTTCAAAAGCAAATAACATAATTAAATAAAAGATATTCTCCTTTTCATAACCATCCTTGTAAACAACTATTGTCTTGCAAGATGAATTCATGAAAAGTATATGTTATTAGGTTATCTTTCCATTAATTGTGGATTTTTTATTACATTTTGAAAAATAATCATTACGATTTGCAATTATATTCCACTATAGTTCCAAATCAAAATGGTCAAGGCATGTTCATATTTAATATATCATGCTTCAAAGATAAAAAAAGTAGCCAAGAAGGAATGACTAATGAACTTTGTTTTCAAATCATGTTCGATGCCATAGGAGATGTCCAACTCATGATCATTGTTATTGATAAACACATGACAAGTTTAAATGTCATTAATGCAATTTTGAATAAAGTAAATTATGTTTAAAAAATGGAAAACTAGGGGGCAACGAAATTCTTGGATGATTATTATTTTATAGATTCCATGTCTTGAAGGCATGAAAGGAAAATTTACTTACAAAGATCAAAGGCATGTTGTGTGATGATGATTACATGATGTAATGTTTTGTGTTTCAATGATAATTATTCTGACAAGAAGGTTTCTATATTTTTTGAAGTGTTCAAAGACATTAAAGGTGTTGATGCTTATTTTTGCTTAGGTTGGACCAATGAAAATGTAAAATGGAAACCATTGTGACCATCATTTGATGGGTGATTCTTGAATGGTGGATTAAACACCACTAATCATGTGAAACATCATTGGGAGGTTAAATATACAATATTTGGTGGAAAAATTAATCATTCCATTTGAAATCTCATTGCTGTAGTTCTCGGAAGCATTCAAATGGCATTTGAATTGGGAGTATATTTTATTAGGGGTGCAAGTATGTTAATAGGAGTCAAGAATTGTGTTGATTTTCAAGAATCTTGCATTCCCGTGATTTTGAAAATGAACTCCATGAGTTTTAATAATTGAAATTTAGTTTGGTGTGGTGAACAAGGTTTATACATTAATGAAATTGCATGTCAATATGTTTTGTGGAATTTTGAAATGTTTGATTCAATCATTTATTAATATAAGGGCTTGGGTAAGTAGTTTTTTATTAGCTTTTTTTAATTTCAAACACATTTTATTTTATGTGAAACAAAATCATTCATTCTCAAAATGCATGAAAGTCCATATATTAAAGATTACGAGGGCTTAGAATTGAAAGAATTTTGAAATTATGTTTCAATATGTTGATACATTAATGTTCATTGGAGTTGTTTTTGACTCCTTGAAAATACATAATTTGAAAAACTTCTTTGAAAAAAAATGTTCTTTGATATATATAAAAAATTTTGGTTGAATTCTTATAAAATTGGGTCTTTGTTATTATTATTATTTATGTGGATTATTAATATCACGTTTTGAAAATTGCATGGATAATTGCCGTTTTGTCATATTTAATGCCAATTTGATACCATTAAAAACAATCTATTAGTACATATATGTTATTTATTGTTTTAACATCAATTTTTTTAAACATTGAAACATTTTGTGCCAAATTATTGTGATAAGACATATTAACATTGAATAATATTTTTAGATTAAGGGATTTTCATCAAATGGATTATAAATACATTATGTAATATTATTTTATCTAATTTTGGGAAAATTTGTTTGGTACATGGAAGTTAGATAGATGAAAGAAATATTTTGGCCTTGATGGCTTTTATTATTATACTTTGACTTTTAGATCATTTCAAACCCAAAAAAATGTAAGTGTGCTAGTATTATCTTATTATTATGTGAGATTTTTTTATTTATAATTTTTGATTTTTTGTGAATTATACTTGAGGTGTAATGTTATTAAATTACATTATGCTAATGGTATGCTTTCAAGAGGTATGCAAGATGGCCAAGTGATAATAGGCATAGGCATAAATTGATTAAAAATGAAACTCCATACAAAGAACATGGTCAATCAATTTTCAAAGTATTGAATCAAAATTATTATTTCCTTGTCAACTTATGTAAGTGATGGCAAATGGTATTAGTCTTCTTGAAAAAATTATTTTGTGATTGTTTAATATTTTTACCTCATGTAAGTTTGTATATAATTGTTGTAAAACAAATTATGGAATTAGATTATCTTCACTTGTTACATACAATGTCAATTTCAAGCATTTATAAAGGTTCATGAAAACAACACACTTCAAAAAGAAACAATTAAGGAGGTTTTATAATGCACAAAATTTGTCTTATAACAATGTGGAAGTTCCATGTGAAGAGTTGTTTGTCATTATGCATGATCTGGGAAATGAGATCTTCAAAAGATAAAATTCAATTCACCTTTGGATGAAATTCAACATGCCTTTGGATGAAAATCAACATATTTTGAAAAATATGAAAACTTGTTTGGAAATATTACAAAAACCATTTAGTTTCACATGCTTAAGTCCTATTAATATGCTTTTGAGAATATCTATTTGGAAAAATTTAAAGCAATGTCCATTGTACAAGGTGGATTAATATAAAAAATTAGAAAGAACCAACTTCCAATGAGGATGTGATTCAAAATACTCACATGAAACCAAAAGCTAAAAAAAACTTGCCATCACATGTTATGGTGGCAATCGCTAAATAAAAAAAAATGTTGTTGGGTGTATTTAATAGGATAATAGGAGCCACCCCATCACTTTGAATGTTTGTTTCATGATTACTTGAAAGCAATGAGAGTGCTTACTAGGATAATATGGCAAATTGTGCAATTAGTTATGGAAAGTGATGAATTAGAAATCCATGATTTTTACACTGGCAAAAAAATCATTTTTTTGGTCGCAACATATTATATTGTATTATGTAAAGATTTGAATATTTATTATACATGATTATGTCATTTTGAAAACATTTCAAGTCTCCTAATAATGAAAAACAATGGATGCATTTTTTTACAATACTTTATGAATGTTTTTGAATATTTTGTACTCACTAAATTCATTCCAAACTATTCCACATACATGTTTCCATAACCTATTAAAAACATTGTCATGTAAACACATCAAATACTTGCAACATTAGTACAAACTTTGACACTAAAACAAGAAAAAACAAACATTATTTACATTTGTTATGATTCTTATCAATGTGATTACACCTTATTCCTAAACATTTCAAAGGTGAATTATGATATTTGGGTGTGGGCAAAATAAAATATAAAATAAAAATACTTTGGGGTCTTCATGGGGTAAGTAATAGGAACCACTTCATAACATAATCATTACTTAGTTGAACCATTGTGGTAGGTGGTTATTTAAGTTGATGTTGAAATTTTTGTATGAATTTGTAAAATAATTTTTTTGATGAATTATGAAAACATTTAGAAATTAATTGAAATGAATTTAATGAATAGGAAGTACTCAAAAGCACTTTAAAAAAAATGTAAACAATGATTTTTGTGACTCAGAAAACTTTTTAAAGACTCGAATTGATTTTTAACTGACATTTTTTTAATGAGATTTTTTTTGTACACCTTTATATCATAATATAATTCAATTTTTTTGGGTCACAAATCATGATTTAAAGCATATTTTCTAGACTAGTTTGTCTTAAGGACTTTGTTTTAATTGGGACAATTGGCTCCTATTAAACAATTAATTGAACCCCTTGATAGTCTATTTGTCAAGTTAGCAAAAAATTGAAAAACCCATCATTTCAAATTATTAAACATGTATTTAATTTTTATATTTGAATGATTAAAATCATTTCAATATTGAAAATTAATTTTCAAATTTCTTGTTGTAAAAGTAGGATTCAAATAAGCTTTTTTTTAATGTAAGTAATTTTATTTTATTTTTTTATAGTGTAAGATTTGTGCCAAATATTTGTCACTTATCTTATAACAAAGATCTGAAGTATTTTTTTAATGAAATACTTGAATATTAATAGATTTTTATATCTAAACTTAATACAAATCTATTTCATTACATTTTTTGATGAAAAAATACTTTTGAAACCATATATATTGACTAATCAATTTTAAAAACACTTTAATTTTTTTTTATTATTCTAAATTTTTGTAGATTTGAACTTAAATAAAATCTGACACTATTTTCTTATCTTTATGTCAAAAAATATTTTTTTTAATTTCATTTTAAATAGTCAATTTGTTTTTTTATCTTTTGCCATGCCTTTGCCCACTCATTTCACTTCAACCCAAAATTCAAATTGAACATGATGACACAAAAATGTACATGTCACAATTGTAATGAGACATTAAACTTTAATAAAATAATGTTTTGAATTAGGTGGTTCATTTTGGGCATATACAATATTTCCAATAGTCCATATTTTAACATTAAAATGGAAAAAAACATTGAAAAACCAATGTTAAGTTTATGTGGTGATAAATGAACTAATAAAATCTAGATGAATAAAAACATAATAAACTAACTTTTTGACATACACATTAGAAATAAAACATCAATTCAATAATAAGTGATTGAGATGGGGACTTTTGAAAATAAGGTCCAAATATGGTCATGCAAAAATCCAATATACCTATTTCTTGGTTAACATTTTTATTGTAATTTTTTTGAATGCACATTTTTTTCTTGTCATGTATCATATACTAAAACCCTATAAGACATCTTTAAATGAAATGATAACAAAAAGTCCACTTGAATGGAAATGTATATTCTAGACCCTAGTTGATGTTTCCACTTCAAAAGTCCATTACTATATATGTTTTGTGTATATTTATTGAAATTCATTTTTATACAAGTTGGTAATCTTAATCTATTAAAAAATTGGCACATTGATGATTTTATTATATGTTTGTGACAATTGAATACAATACACTATGTAGAAACTCCATGATGATGCAAATGCCATCCATCCTAACTTGCAACTACCTTGTACAATTATTTTATGTCTTTCACTTGTTGTGATTCATAAATTTTTACAAAAGTGACAATTTTACCATGGATGAAATAATATTAATGACATTATGGGACATGTTACTAATGGAAATCAGTCAAATGTAACCACTTCAGTTACAACTACATGTGATTTATAGTCATTCATAGTCATTTGGAACTAAGTTTCAGAGTATTTGCAACTATAAGATCAAATTTCAACTATTTTGATCATTTTTACAACTATGTTACAACTATTGAAAATTTCGTCATATCAGCTAGATGGTTTTAGGTTTATTTGCATTCAAGTATATATTTATATCTCCCATTAGTTGCAATAGTAACCAAATTAATTACACCCTAAAGGTATTCTCATAGGTATATTTTTATGTATGTATTAAATTCATATTTATGATAATATATATAATAAATATATATTTGTACACATATATTAATTATGCATATGTATCTATATTTTTCATATATTGGGTTTGAAAATAATAATAATAACTATAATAAGTATACTAATAATAATAATGTCAAAAATAATTAATTTAAGCTAGCCATTGCCTATCGTGATAATTTAATAAGTAGTGCTTTTATTGTTGTTATTTTTACTAAAATTTAATATTTACTACAATAAATTATATAAATTTAATTCATTCATTCATATTATATTGTAATATTATGACATGAATTATTATTAGAAGACTACTACTAGAACTATTGAAATTATTATTTACACTTATTGATTATTATAACTAGTAATAGATATAACAAGTGAAATAATAATAATAATAACAACAAAATAGTTAGCTTAGGCGAGCTATAATAATAATTGATATAATATAATATGGGTACTAAAAAATAGTTGTAAATAATAGGTTACTAAATTAGTGACACTTGCAAATACAATGTTTAACCCATATTCTTTGATGTGTAATATAAGTAGGTGCATTGGAAGTTTTCAAAGTGCAAGTGTCATTCAAAGGATAAACCAACAAAAGATATTCAACCTTAAAGGCCAAGACCCAAATTAAAAATAAGATTTTTTAAAACCTATTTGATTAACCTAAGCTTACCTACTTACCTCCTTAGGCCTAGACTCTCCTTACCTATATTGTGTTAACATCCTATTGATCTTAAATTAAACAATCCAAAATTAACTAATTAATTTAAAATATTAAACAAGGTTTAACATGCCACATGTCACCAAATAATTGGCCTTTAAAAACATGGACACAATTTTTATATGCCATGTGGCATCAAATAATTGGCCTTAAAATGGACATATTTAATATGTCATGTGTCATATATTAAGACCATACAAAATAGATGATGTGGATTTTTCAAGATTAAATCAAAATAATTTTGAAATATTTCTAAAATTGCCACATGGCAACACATCAATTGTTGTTAGGGTGATCAAATTAGTTGCATGATAAGTTGCAAATGACAACGTGTATACAATAAATTAAAGGATGAAACCATATTTTTATTGTTTTTTTTACATTCACAATCCATGTTGCCTATGATTATTGTTGTGTGCGACTAAAATGATTTTAGTCATAAATGTTGCACGTGACTAAAAATTAATCCAAGTTTTTTTGAAAAAGACCTTTTTCTACTAGTGTGTAATGTTTATATTTAAACATTTTCCCCAAAAAAGGTCATCATGATTGTTAGTTAACCATACAATGTTTTCAAATTGTGAATATATTTTATTATTTGTTATGGTTTGTAGTGAATTATAAATAAAAATTCATGATATTTTCATTACAATATTTAAAGAATGTATGGAAAATGCAATAAAATTCTTACACATTTGAATTCACTATTCACACATTGTTGCTTAACATATACACACATAATAATAGAACAAAATACATTTGAAAATAAATGTAATTGTTTCACAATATACGCAAAAAGAAGACATGCACATTCATATAATGCAAGATTAAAATATATATATCCACAATAGTAAAATAAACAACATTCAACTCCATCTACATTAAACCATTGAGTGAATATTCATCATTAAAAGTTAATACTCACAATAAAATGATTTTTTTGTTATTTAAAAAAAATGGAACAATACATGAATGTCAAATTTATATATATATAAGCATTTGAAAACAATTGATGTTCATGAAAACCATAAGTTTTTACCTTCTTTTTTTTTCCTTTCCCCTTTAAACTGACTTCCTTTTATATTCCACTTTTTGTAGTTTAAAGGATAGGATAAATTAATAGCTTCATTGATATCTTCACCTTTGCATTCAAAATCCAAATTCAGGATGGTGTACTCATAATGTTAAAAAATAACCTTTTTTAAAAAAGGTTTTTACCAATATAGTTAGGTTTAAAGTATTTGGCAAGTTCAAATCAAAGTTGAACCTTAGGTTCTAAGGTATTCAAATCACATGTCCATAATTTGCTAGAATTAAAGCTGTAATTGAATTTTGAAACCGCCAAATCTTGAAACTAGAACATACACCTAAATTACGCTATTGAACTTTTTAGAATATATCTACATTTCCTTAGGTGATAAGTATATGTTTAAAAATTAAAATGAAGG
>Ga0209611_10002241_pt1 | contig 33890 bp, 23 predicted proteins | sample S1TSphgellanicum_3_FD_187693 | JGI IMG/M metagenome (GOLD analysis project Ga0209611, IMG submission 187693) | Host-associated microbial communities from peat moss isolated from Minnesota, USA - S1T2_Fc - Sphagnum magellanicum MG (SPAdes) (version 2) | ecosystem: Host-associated > Plants > Peat...
AAGCACTGGAGATTTTCAATAGCCAAAAAATTCTACAAAAAATTAATGAAAAATCGTCAGATATTTTTATACATGGTTCTTCAAGTAGGTAGGTAGCCAAAAATATTGATAGAAGATCATTTTTTTTATAAAAAATGTTACTTTTGTATTTAGCTTGTAACCAAATTTGGCTAAATCTTCCTGTGGATCATCACCAATTTGGCTATATCACAAAATTGACCAAAAAACCCAAAAAAAAACACAGTATGGGCGTTTTGCAGAGAGAGAGAGAGAGAGTGTGTGTGTGTACACGCGTGTTTTGCAGAGTGTTTTTCTTGTGTGTTTTTGCAGAGGGAGAGAGAGAGAGAGAGAGAGAGAGAGAGAGAGTTGAGGAGAGATATGGAGGGGAGGTGGGAGAAGGTTGTGAAACAAGAACAAGAGACATTGTTATTTTGAAGCAAAAGTAGGCAGGGGAATGAAGGGAACTAGGAAAGGAAGAGAAGAAATGGTACATTAGCTCTGAGAGAGAGAGAGAGAGAGAGAGAGAGAATTTTTTTATGGCACAGGGCTTCTTTTTTTTTTCTTCTTTTTTTTGAGCACCAAGATGATGTCGGGCACAAGTATCATGCATCATTTCTACGCACAAGTGCTGTTGCCATACCGTCGTCGTGCTTTTCTGCTCTTGTCACTGTTTCTCATCATGCTAGCATGCTGGTGGAGAACTTCAACTCTGCTGTTGCTTCCTTTTTCTGATTCCCATAAACTCCTTCAGGATTGCGGTGGTAATGCCGCAATCTGTGTGCCACTAGGAGCAACCACAGCAGCAACAAGGGAGGGAGATACGGACTCTCTAGACGACTCCTCCTCTTCCACTACTCTCCTTCTCTACAAGGTACTCATACATATGTAGATTTCTAAGGCTTTTCTTCTCACATTGTTGTTGTTTCACAAGAATGCTCAAGGTCTGGGCCAACAGATTGTTGTTGTTGCTTCACAAGAGTACTCAAGGTCCGAGCCAACAGATTGTTGTTTGCTTCACAAGAGTACTCTTCTGAGCCAAAAGATTGTTGTTGCTTCACAAGAATGCTCTGCTGAGCGAATAGATTGTTGTTGCTTCACAAGAATGCTCTTCTGAGCCAATAGATTGTTGTTGCTTCACAAGAATGCTCTTCTGAGCCCGCAGATTGTTGTTGCTTCACAAGAATACTCTTCTCTCACCTACTTTATACATATGTATATCGTGGCATTTTTTTCCTGCCATGCTTTTTCTCTTCACATTCTTCACTTGTGTCAGCCTCTTCTTGCATCTCTTTCTGAACCTCTCCAGTTTGAAACATAGCTTTCTTTTGTTTCGTCCTTCTTCTTGGCTTCCTTCTTGGTCTTCTCCTGTCTCTTTTAGGTTATGTTTTGTTGTTGAGCTAGGCAACATCATGGCTGAGAGCCATCTTGCTGTTACAGTTGCCGTCACTGCCTCCACCATCCTGTGACACAAACTCAAATCAGTGAGTCAGTAGTACATTGTTCACCGTATGAGATTGATCTTCACTCACTGCCAAGAGCTGACAGAAGTTGCTGGTCATGTTAGGTTACCTGGTCACTATGCCATGCATGTTGCTGTTGAAGGTCTTTGAAAATGTGTGACTGTTGTTCAAACTGCTGAACATCTCAGTTTTTTTCTCCCCCTCCCCCTCTCTTCATTGCTTAGCATTGGGTTTCCTCATTTCCTGACTTGTACATGAATCATAAGTGTGGGAGATGTTCTCAGTGTTTGTGAATGTGTTGTCAAAGTTTCATGCAGAAGAATCTGTCATAAGCATTGTTTTTTTGTTTGAGATTGCATCCATTTTCCTCCAAACTGAGTTCTAGAAGTGTTGGTGAATATACCCAAGGTCTGATAAACAGATCATCTAATGTTTGCAGGAGAGCCTCAAGGTGAACAATGGTCAAGGTCATGAGGTAGGTATCAATTCGGATGATGAAGCAGATGGTGATACTGAGAGTCCAGAGCGGGAACAGGTTGCTGGGTTCTTGGATACCACAGATGAGCCCGAGTTAATGGAGACGGTGGATAAACTGCGGATGGCATTGTCAATGGAAATCATGGAGAGTGAGAGACGAGCACATGAAGGTGATGCTACAATTACTGGAGACCCCTCTGCCTTGCAAAATTTGTATGCTTCCAAGATCATGGATGAAATCAGGTCCTTGTCACTTGCTCCTCAGGGGCGGAACAAAGAAAACAAGGATGTTGATGGGGGAAAGACTGAACCAGATGGCAAAAAATTGAGCTCTGAATCAAGCTGCGAGGGAAAAAATGTATATGTGTACAAGCTGCCTTCGCACTTTAATGAGGATTTGGTCAAAATGTGCAACTCCCTGGTCCCATGGTTAGATCTTTGCGAGTATTTTGAAAATTCAGGGCTTGGACAACCTGTCGAAAAGACGAATGATAGTGTTGGTACACAAGTCCTTGTGCCCGAAGGCCAGTGGTTTTATACCTATGAGCACACACTGGAGATCGTTTACCACACCCGTGTGCTCCAGTATCGGTGCGTAACATCTGACCCAAACCTTGCCTCCCTCTTCTACATTCCATACTATGGGGCTTTGGATGTGATTCGCTGGCATTGGGCTCCAAATGCCACAAATGAGAAGCGAGATGCATTAGGGTGGCAGCTTGTGGAGTGGCTTGAGAGTCAGCCACCATGGAAGCGAAGTGGTGGAAAGGACCATGTGCTTGTACTTGGGAAGATTTCATGGGAATTCCGGCGACAGGAAAAGGGTAATTGGGGCAGTCGACTGCTGGAGTTTTCACAAATGCAAGAGGTGATGAAGCTGCTGCTTGAACGGAATCCATGGCATGTGAATGATGTTGGGGTTCCACCCCCAACTTTCTTCCACCCAAAATCTGGTGCCGATGTCCAGACCTGGTTATCGCAAGTACAAACATCAGGGCGGACTGGTTTTGTGAGCTATGCTGGAAAGGATTCACCCACTGACACCTCCAACATCCGGATGGTGATTGCAAGGCAGTGCCGTAAGGAACCAAAGCTTTGCAAGTTCTTAGAATGTGAACAAGACCATTGTTGGCAGCCAGCAGCAACGATGCAGCTCTTTCTGAATTCCCACTTTTGTTTACAGCCACCTGGAGATACTTCAAATCGTCATGCCATTTTCTATTCTCTGATGGCAGGTTGTATACCTGTGTTATTTCATCCCTGTACTGCATACTTGCAGTACCCTTGGCACTTACCCCAAAATAGCACCTCTTACTCAGTGTACATCCCAGAGAATGACATGAGAAAGGGGACAGTGAATGTGCTGGATGTGTTGAAACGCATTTCAATACATGAGCGTGAAGAGATGAAACAACGGATTGTGGACAATATCATCCCAGGTCTTTTATATGCCGAGCCTGGAGCTGATCTTGCTCCACACAAAGATGCTTTTGACCTCACCCTCGAAAATTTGCTGTACAGAGTTTCTCACTTGAACGAATTGGAGCAAATTGCTCAGAATTAGGTACCTCATTTTCACCCTTTGGATCATTACACCTCTTGACAATTGGCATGAACAGAAAAAGAGGAATTTCAATGCACCTCACAATTCCCTCTGTTTTCACTGTCACCCATTTGCTAGATGCTAGAACTGTAACCCTACACCCTAAACCCTAACATCTTTGGGGCATGGGAGCTAAGTTGGATAACTTCTGCTCACTCTGTGCAATTTCTGGGAATTCAAGGGGTTGGTTGTACATCCCCCATCTTTCTTTAGGATGTCTAAAGCAGTGGTTCCGGAGATCCTTATGTGCTTGAGAACTTTGCACCAAGAATTTAGCAATGTTGTCAAGCTTTGACATACCTACTAGCTACAAAGACTAAGTTTGTTTTATTTGGAAGAAGATTTCTACTGGGATTTCATTCATTATGGTCCCCAATTTTCTTCTGTGCTTATATGGCTAATTGATAATAGTACTATGGAGATTGCATTGCCAATTCTCGAGGGAGTTTGCAATGGACTGGCAACTGAGAGGGAGCAAGCTCTCAAATGTGATGCATTTTGAAAAGCTTAGGGTTTAGGGTTATAAAAATCTCTTTGGGCATGGCGCATATGATCTGGAAGTTTTAGGGTTTAGAGCTATAGATCCCTTCTATTACCCTAAATGTGGTTATTTACAATACAATGAATATAGAGTTAGTTCTAAATAGCCCTAAACCTAAACATTATTTTGAAACAATTGTGGCTCTGCAATTTGTGTTGTATGTGTGGTATTTGTACTCAAATCTTTGATATTTGGAAGAATACTAGAAGAAATAGTATTGAAATGAACACTTTTGGCAAATTTTTAATTCCCAAACTTGCTCTCTAGTGTCTACTCAAGACATGCAATTGTTTTACTTGGGGCTTTTAATTCATCTTATTAGAGCTTGAATGCCTTTTGTCAATATTTTTTGTGTTATGCAAAAAACTTGATAGCTTGTTGGTTTTATTGAATGAAATAAAGCTACTCGATGTCCTCATGCAAATTAGGTTTACTTGTTGCATACACAACAACACAAAAAAATAATAAATGTTGTGAAAAAATACATTGTTATAAAAAAAAACCTCAGGTTTAAATTCCTTTTACCAACAAAATTATTGAAATTTTGAGTTTTGCCTTCGGTCATGAGTTTTCTTTAGGCAGAATTTGTTGTTACTATCACTACGTAAAAATAATAATTAATCATTAAAAAAAATTAATTCATGTGTAATAATTGTTATTTGACACTTTATTTAAATATTTCATATTGATTTGCATTAAAATTGATTTATTTTAAGAATAATTATCAATTGCAAATGAAAGAGAAATTTCAAGCTCAAACCCCATGTCAAAACCCTAGCCCACTTTATGGATAAGTTTATTATTTGGGAACACATTGGGAACACATTTTTAAAAGCATTATTGTGAACTTGGAAAATAAGTTACTAACATTTACAATTGTGCAACTTTGAATAGTCTTTTTTTTTTTTTTTTTTTTTTTTTCCCTTGACAAATTATTTTTGGGAAATCCCAATGTGGTGAACAAACAAACAACCTTCCTTATATAGATAGATGGGCAAATGTCTAGATAGTAACCCATTGAAAAGGGAACAAGGTTGAAGGAATGAAACTACTTAGCTCTTTAGCTAACACATAGCCAAAAGTTAACATAAGGCAAAGTTATTAGGGTTGGTGAAGCTTCTCGAATCGATTGGGGTTGGTGAAGCTTCTCGAATCGATTGGGGTTGGTGAAGCTTTCTCGAATCAATTGGATGTGTCAAGCTTTTAAAGGAAGGAATTTGGCAAGCTTTTCAAGCTGGGTTGCCTATTGAATGGATGTATGATGGTTTCTTAGTGTGTAGACTTGTAGCAACAAGGTTAGGGTTGTGGTGCGCCAAGAAGCTTAACATGTCTTCTTGTTAGCTTGTTGGGTCAAGGCTATATTAAACAAACTAGGCAATGGACATCTTATTAAGTGCTTGCAAGCTTATTGGGCTAGCACACGGGTTATGGGCTTGAAGCAAGGTTGGATGGATCTTGGCATGAATCATTCAGCAAACTCAAAAATGTCATTGGATTTCAAATAGTTTGTGAGGCTAATAAGCATTAAAAACATTGTTGGGGAAAATTGAAATCCAAATCTTCACTTTTCCCTTACATTTGTTGGTGGAGGACTACTACAAGGAAGGATAATAGGACTCTTAAGCAAACATGACCACCATAGTTTATTCATATTTTAAATCAAAATAAAATAACCACCATTTTTGGGTTTAAAAAAAAAATTCAAAGAAATGTAAAATTTCATTAAGGAACCCACCATCCAGCAAGCAATCCAAGGTCAGTTCTTTGACAATTTGTTTAGATTTTTTTTGAGAACCGCAATTGCTGGTCAAAACCAGTTCTTTGATTTTTTCTGAAGCAATGGTCAAGAGTCAATATACCCAGCCTGCCCTCTCCTGCCAGTTCTTTCTTTGAAAAAGAGAAAACCGCACCACTAGCATTTTTCCTCATCTAGATGTAAACCTTATTGAAGGAAAAAGCTTGCAATGGGTGTAAATGGTTCAGCACCATTGTTACATAAGAAGCATGACTCTGATCATTACCAGAAGTAGACGAAGAAGAAGAAGCAAAACCAATTTGAATGGCATCATCTTATGACTCCAGCCAACCCAGTGGCAAAAGAAATAGAATACAGAAACCATACTTACAAAACAGCAGGTAATTTGAATTCTAGTCACTCCTCAAATCAGCTTCTCTCAAATCAGCTCTCAGATAAATTTTGCTGCTGCCTTATTTTTTTCTTTTTCTAGGTTGGGTCACTTGCTACCAAAGCTTCATCACCCAAAATCACAAACCCACACCTCTACTATTTGCAAGGCCGTACACGACAGCAGTTCTGGATGGAGAGTACACCTGGAATGAATGGGGGCGATCGTCATACCATCCTTCCTGCAACACACAAACAACCACATTCATGAAGTTAATAACACCGCCCACATAAAACAAACATCACCCACCATGATGCATGACAGAAACCACCTGCAGACAAAAACAGGAATGTTGTAGCATTGGGTTTTCCAGTATTCCAGTACTCACTTGAGAAAAGAATGTGGAAGAGTGATCTATCCTGCCAAATCCTCCAAACTGTCTTTCGTCACTATCCAGCACCACCTGCAGTTATTCCCACAGATGTGGGAGAGAGGAACCATATGAGACTCCATATGTCCCCTGAAAAAAGAAGTACAAAATTTGGCAATGTATAGTATACACAACAGTACATGTATCTTAAACAAAACAGTCAGATGTATTTTATGTGTAACAGTAGACAACAAAACAAAAATCCTTTTTTAAGCATATAAAGGTCTTTGGTATTTTCTATACATACCCTGTATTCTCCTGGTTTGATGCAGCCTACACGGTAATCTGTGAAACTTTTTTGCCAGTGGAAGTTGAAGACAAACACTAGATCGCCTTTCTCAAAAATGATCACCTTGTCACGGTCATCCTTGCGAGAGATGTACTGATGATCTGTTATCATGAACTGGTGGAGACAGAAAGAAACAAATCATGATAAAGTACATGCAAACAAGCATTATACTTGCAAACATTATACTTGCAAAGTACTAAACCCTAAACCCTAGATCCAAAAATGCAAACATTTCTATGTATCTATATCTATATATATACACACACAATCTGTCAAAACATGACTAGAGATGATAATTGCAAGAAACATACTCCAAATTTCTCTTCAAGACTATTCATGGCGCTATCGAAAAGTTGTAGTCCATGGTATCTAAGGAAGTCTGCATCACCCTGTATACACACCATCGTTCCAACGGAACCAACAACTTCAGTATAATTTCAGCAACCAGAATCTCTCATTACACATATGTTAGATGCACCACAGAACTTGAATCTCTCATTACCCAGATGCTAGATGCAACCCAAGAACTTGAATCTGTCGTTACCCATATGCTACATGGAACACAAGAACTTGAATCTCTAGTTGCCCAGATGCTAAATGCAACCCAAGAACTTGAATCTCTCGTTACCCATATGCTACATGGAACACAAGAACTTGAATCTCTCATTGCACAGATGCTAGACACAACGAAGAACTTGAATCTCTCATTACCCACATGCTAGATGCAACACACAAACTTCAATCTCCCATTACCCAGATGCTAAATGCAACACATTAACTTGAATCTCTCGTTCTCCAGATGCTAGATGCAGCAAAACTTGTGCATCGGAGTTTGATCATACAAACTCATCAACAGAAAATTACAAATTTGAAGCAAAATGGTGGCAACTGCTGCTGGCCTACCAGATCAAAGCGGCGGCGACATTTGTCATAACTGCCTCCATTACCCTTGACAAACTTCCCAGTGGGCAAAGTCTGGTCCCATCGTGGGAAATCTATCCACTCTGCAAAGTTTGAAGAAAACCGTGAAGATCTCATCAGAGCAACCCTCTGGGTTCACCTTGGTCAATACAATTGGTAATCAAATTACTGAGCAAAAAGAAAATAGATCTCATTGTAAAAGACATGAAATTGCATCAGTAAACTAGCAAAGCTCTGGTTTGCTCAGTAAGTAGGATTGGGTTTGAAAATTACTGAGCAAGATGAAAGAAAGAAAGAAAGATCTCATTAAGGGTTTAGGGTTTAGGGTTTGGGTAGAAGTGCAGTAGTCATTGCTGAAGAATTTTTTTTTACCAGGATGACCAAATTCATTGCCCATGAAGTTCAAGTAACCTTCTCCACCTAAAGCCATGGTGATTAGCCGAATCATCTTATGGAGTGCAATGCCCCGGTCAATCACAGGTGTGCTAGGACCATCAACTGCCATGTAGTGATACATATCCTGCAATCACCATGAGAGAGCTTGTGCAGCTTGTTTTCATGTTGGGATTGAATTTTTTTTTGTTGTTCTGAATTTTTTTCCAAGTAGCTTAAGGTTGTTCATCTCTAAGCAACACAACTGTAAGAAGTGTACATAAAAATCAAAGAAACCCAAAGAAATGACCAAAATTGTAACTTGGGTGGCAATATAAAGGTTTACCTTATCCATGAGCCAAAAAGCAAGCGTCTTGTCACCCACAAGTGCTTGATCGTGGCTTTCAGCATATGCCACACACTTCTCCAGCCACCGTCGGTTTGTGAGTGTGTAAACCACATTACCCATCTGCCATTCCTCATCTTTATGCCTGCAAGCCTCTCCCCATAAGTTCCCAATCCCACATAAAATGCAATATAAAACCTTTTTAAATAGAATTAGTTTTTAAATAAATAAATTTATCTTTTTATTTAAAAACCTTGTAAAAGATGGGTAGTTACCCATTCCCTTGTTTGATAGAAGATGAATGGTAATGTGTAAACAACATTATTACTACCCATCTCCCATTCCTCATTCCTACGTCATGTTGAGATCACCATGTACAGATGGATGGAAAGACAGACAGAAGGGACACTCAAGATGGAAGTTTTTACTTCTTAAGGAGTTCAATCCATTTATCTGCAATTGCCATCTGGAGCCGATAGTCAAATCCTACTCCGCCTTCATGTACAGGACGACAAAACGTAGGCATGCCACTCACCTGCAATCATCGTCTCTCAAGAATCATCAGGACATTTGTTACATGCAGCTTTTTTTATTTACAAAGGTGTTTTTCTTTAATGAGAGGTGAGCTCTATGATCATTCTCTCTCTACTTATGCAAAAGGAGAACAGTAATAAAGGTACAAAAGTGGAAGGTGGGTTGGTGGGTGGCGGAAGTAAGTACATCTTCGCCAATTGTGATGACATCAGGATAGAGACCATGAAGCATGTCATTGGCAAGCATCAAGTAAACCACTGCATCTACATCGGTGGTCAACCCAAAATACTCGCCATAGTTGCCAGTAAATGTCATCTGCACATTGGGAAACACTTTGACAGCATAAGAAATGAACACTCTTCCTTTTTCTTTCCCATAGGGGAAAAATCATTTCCATGTGTGGTGGGGGGACCATACCAGAATCGGAGACATTGGGTGTCACAAAAGACCAAGAGTCCATCAGCCAGGCACAACAATGTGCAAGATATGTAGATATAAACAAACATTCATTCATACCATTTCCTGTGTGCAAAAAAAAAGAAAAAACCAAGTCCATGTATGTATATATGTATGTATGTATGTATATATGTATCAGAGAAGCATTTAACCTGCAACCCATGATGTGTGTACATCATGGAAGTCACCCCATCAAAGCGGAAACCATCAAACTTGTACTCTTGCATCCACCACCGCAGATTGGAGAGCAAAAATCTCAATACCTGCATAAGAAAATCACATCAGCAATAAACAAATAAATAACTAGGGGATATGATGGACAGAAGTGGATTTTAGCAAACCAAGTGTGGTTTTGCAACGGTTTTTTTTAATGGTTTTTGTTGGGTCAGGTTGAAATGGAAACCAAAATATATAAACAAAATGGCACAAACCTCCCAATTTCCATAGTTGAAAAGCCGGGAATCCCACATCCAGTGATACCCACGTGTTCCTGGGTGGAAATAGTGGGAATCTGTTCCATCAAACATGTTCAAGCCATCCAAGACATTGTTTGATGCATGGCTACACACACAATCAACAATCCCCACCAAAAAATGTGTGATAAGAGAACACATAAATCTGAACAATGTCTGGTAAAATACTGTAAAAAAAAACACATAAGGGAGAAGAGTAGACAAACCTGTGAACAATGTCCATAAGGACACAAATGCCAAGCTCATGGGCACGATCAATGAGACTCTTCAGCTCATCAGGCGTACCACAACGGCTACTCACAGCATAGAAGTTGGTGACATGGTATCTGGGTGACACAAAGTATGTATGAATGTTCTAGTCAGTAACCCAACCAACACTTGCAATTGTCACAGTTACTTCTAAGGATGACAAGGCAGTATCCACAAGCAAACACCACAAGCATATATACTGAGGATGACTGTAGCAAACAAGAGAGAGAGAAAGGTTCAGACCCAAAGCTGCCATAGTAAGCATGTTCTTGGATAGCCATGAGCTGCACCGCATTATAGCCAAGCTTCTTGATGCGTGGGAGGACATCATCCCGAAACTCAGTGTACGAGTTCACTTTTGGTTCCTGACAAACAACCATGACATAAACTGCTTGTGGGTGCTTCTAAAACGAGCAAGCAAAAGGATTCATGGCATTCTGAAAACAAACAATGAAGGCCGGCCGCCAAGAATGACTTCCAAGAGTAGTAGTCTATGTGCCTTTGCAACCAAAAGAATGGAAAGAGTTAACTGACAACAGAAAAAAGGAACAAACACCAGAAATTTATATACAAAGAGGAGATGACTGACTGACAGACCGTGCTACTCATGCCGACATGCGCCTCATATATTCGCAATGATTTCGGTCGCTTTGGGTTGGGGTGCTTGAATTGATAGACTTCCTGCCATCACAAAACATGAAAGAGGCTTCTCAAACAAACCCGCATGTGGGACTCCCACAAAACTAACAAGCATCAGGAGGAGCACAAACAAAGACCCACAAACATTTTTCAGTATTGATTTCCAGAGAATCCTCTCAGATTGTCAGAAATAGAGCAGCCTTGTAGGTATCAGTTGTACCCTGACTGTCAGCTTGCGAATTGAGAGTGTTAACTGGTGGTTGGTTACCTCCAAAGGAGGATCATAATAGATGCCATTGTATGGGATTTCTCCAGGCGCTTGCACTGCAAACTTTATCCATGCAGGTATAGCATCTTTCTTGCCAGAAGGTGTGTCCATATGTATCTGGCACTCAATAAAATATATTTGCAGATTAAAAATCAGTATCATTATTTATGTACATAAATCAGAAAAGAAACCCTGTTTCTACCTTACAAAATTAGCAGCTTTGCACAATGAACTCCATAACTTCCCGATACATACATACAGGAAAAGAAGTTCAAGAAAAAAATTACTCACAGTACACAGCAAAACGCGCACCCTTTCAGACATCATGCATGACTGACCTTCACTCGAGAGCCGTTTGAGATAGCAGGTGTGCCATCAGCATTATTGGGCAAGAAAGTTTCCCATATGCCGTCATTATTCTGCAAAAGAAAGGAATCAGGAAAGAACAGATTTTTTTTTCCCCTGCAGCTATGAATTTCATGAAGCTAACTTACACATTGTAATACAATTTGCACAGCACACTAGCTCCCCAAACACTTACAATAATAGCTGAGGAATGTAGTAGGAGGAGAATTCTGTACCTTTACCAACACATTTGCAATTGGATTCCAGTTGTTGAAGTCTCCCATGAGTGACGCACTCTGCACAAAAAACCAAAATGAGACAGAAGCCAAACCAGGATGAATAAGCAGCCATGGGTAGAATCTCTCTCAAACAAGATTCCTGAATGAAACCAGAGCACACACAGACCTTAGCTCCTGGCGCCCATTCTCTGTAGGTGATGCCTTCAGCGCTGTGCACACATCCCACAATCAAACAACAAAACACACATCTCACTGAAAGAAACTGAGTTCCCATCTGAAGGAAAGAAAGAAAGGTCACAGTGTGTGTCCATCCTGTACATTTTTATCAAGCTTGAAAGAATGACATGTTATGGGATTGATATCACTTAGAATGTACCAATGTTCAAAAGAATTTCTGAACATTTTTGGGAAAATGGATGGTTGTCGTACCTGCGATTGAATCCAAATTTCTCATAGCCTCTAGAGAATGCTTCAAGCCCACCTTCAAGCTTATCAATGTGCTCTCTCACTGATTTGTACTGAGCATATCTGTAAGACCATAAGGAAGTGGATGATTACTTGCACCAATGTGGATATGCATGCGCTCTCTCTCACAACTTCTCAAGATAATAGTTTTTTGTCTTTCCTTTGGGTTTGGCTTTTCTTCAAGTGCATGTGCTTGGAGTCAGGACACTGTTTACCGGTATTCAAGATGATCCTTGTAACTCAACAAGTGTGGGTCTTGCTCATATATTTTCTGACCATCTCCTGGTGGGGGAATCACATTTGGAGGCACAATTTGTGCCTTTGTGGTCATCATCATTCGCTCCTGCAGCTTTGCATTCTCCAGCCTGAGCGCCTAACAAATTACACAACACTTCTTCATTCTTTCATGTGTGTGTGTGTGTGTGTGTGTAGCAATTTTGCAAAGAAAAATTCTCATGGGTTGTTTATTCATGAATTGCTGCCAGAAAAAAAAACACGCACAAGAAAGGATCAACAATGAACTGAGAGATGGGATGGGAATCAGATCACCTCAATTTGCTCTGCAATTCTCTTTGTTTCCTCCTCAACATCCTCAACAGCAGCAGCGATATCATCAGGGTCTCCTGCTGCCACTGTATCACGAACCGTTGCTGTTGAGGCTGCTGAAGAGTCTTTGGAAGATGCTGCTTCTGCCTTCGCTGCAAAAACTGCATAAAATTTTGATCTATGTTTTTATTTTTATTTTTCAAAACCAACAACATCCATTGCAACATGATTGCCCTGCAACAAAACCCCATCTTGGCAACTCTGTGCTCTCACGAGAAAACAGTGCTCCAAGACCCACATCTAAAATGCCAGTTATAAAACTTCATAAACCAATTTCTTAGGCATTTCAGGTCCTGAAAAAAGCCCTTTCAAGCTCAGTACTAGGTTGTGCTCGAGGAGAAGCCACATTCTTTGTGCAACAACATACCAGTAGTAGCATTTGCTGCCTCAAATTTTTGCACTAAAAAGTTGTTAGCTTTGGATCCTACCTGAAAGATTTGTGTTCCGCTGTGTTTTCCTTGTTTTGGCGAGGGGGGCTTCCAATGATGAAATCCTCACAAACCGATTAAATCTCGCACCAATTTTCTCTGTGGCTGCAACAATGCCACCAAAAACCCATATCAGGAAATTCCAAAGCACCAAAACAGAAAACCTGAAAATCAAAATGTGAAATCAGGAGAGACTTGATGATCAACAACAACAATGACAGCAGCAACAACCCAACACAACCTAACCCATCTTCAAGCCAACGAAACAAATTCCACAATGATCAAGTAAGGCCTAAGAATGGATTTGTCAATAAAAATACCAAACCCAAAAAATGAGGTTGAAATTGTTGCCAAAATGCTACCAAGAAAATGAGCGTGGCCGGAATTCACAACGGGCCAAGATGCCAAGCTACTATTGGACACAATCTTGTATGGTGGTGCAGAGAAACTCCATGCCATTGCTCCTTCCTCCCACTCTCTCCCACCCTCCCTCCGCACTCCCTTCTTCTTCTTCTTCTTCTTCTTTCTTCTCTCTCTCAACTGTCTCTTTGTCTTCCTCTCTTCACTTCACAATTGCACAATAGACTTTGAATTAGGCTTTGTCTCAACATCAAAGAACAAAACTCACAAAAAACATCATGTTGGGATTACAACACTTGCAACCCAAATCTCATCACAACATTTCCAACAACCCCAAATCTCATCACAACACTTGCAACCCAAATCTGACGACAACATTCGCAACCCAAATCTCAAAATCTCAAAACCCTTTTTTTGGGTTGCAAACCCAAGAAGTCTCAGCACAACAACAATTTTTGTTGCTTGCAAAAAAAAAAACCCCCCAAATCTCAAAATCACAACAACATTTTGTTGCAAACCAAAATCTAGTTCAAGCCTCTAAATGTGAAGAAGGTATTGCATTGTAATGGGGCTAATAGTCCTAAACACCAAATCTCTTTTGTGGCATGATGGGTGTTGTGATTGCAAAGAACTTTTATGTGTATGGTTAGTTTAGTGTGTTGTGTGTATAATATGCGTTTTTGGGTTTGTTGTTGTTTCTTTCCATTGTGGAGATTGCACACCCCTGTGCCTCTCATTTTCTTATACCATTCTCACCAATGCGTGAGCGCCAGCATATTCAATGCCAATGCCAACTCCTCCTCCTCCTCCTCTTGCCCTACTTCCTCTCCTCCTAGCCCTCTTTGGGCCAGGAATGAACCAAACAGTCATCCCTAGTACCCATGAGAGATGGATGGTGGGTGGATAGGAAATCACTTTTTCATCCATCATACCCATGAGGGATGGATGGTGGGTGGATAGGAAATCACTTTTTCCATCCATCATACCCATGAGGGATGGATGGTGGGTGGATAGGAAACTAAGTTTTCATCCATCATACCAAATGAGGGATGGAGGGTGGGTGGATAGGAAATCACTTTTTCCATCCATCATACCCATGAGGGATGGATGGTGGGTGGATAGGAAACTACTTGTTCATCCATCCTACCTGTGAGGGATGGATGATGGGTGGATAGGAAACTACTTTTTCATCCATCATATGATGAGGATGGATGGTGGGTGTATAGGAAACTATTTTTTCATCCATTATACCCATGAGGATGGATGGTGGCTTAGATAGGGAAACCACTTTTTCATTAGGTTCCAGTTCCCTAAATTTAACCACTGTGGTTAGCTTAGTTTCTAATTTTTCACTACCTACTTACAACCCACTACTAGGTAGTCTTTACCTAAGGAATCATCCATTATCCTACCCACCCACCTACAGGACCCAACAACTACCAGGGTCCTTCAAGGGGTGGATGGTGGGTGGATAGAAAAACAATTTTTCATCAAGTTTCTAACCCTAGATAGATAACCACTGTGGTTAGCTCAGTTTCTGTATCTATTACTTACCTTCTAACAACCAACTAGCCCTTTTGCCTATGCCCTAACCATGTACATGTGTCTACTTACTTAGGAGCCTATCTATAATCCTACCTACCCTAAACCCTAAACCCACTTGTAGGACCTTCATGGGATAGGTTACCCAAGATAACACCTGGAGTTACTTGTGGGTTGTTTGGTTAAATAAGTTTCTCTATGGTTATTAGGGCTCTTGTAGTTTTGATGCACAAACAAAATCATTCACTCTTCTCATCATGTAAATCATGAACAAGGATTAAGGCCACTCCACCCATAACCCCCTACTTGGCCCTCTTGTTAGATACCTTACCCTAAGATCAGTTTCGTCATTAAATAATCCTCAAAGTAATGAAATGTCATTAGAGAGCTAGATCTTGACAAAGTCCTCTTCTAACTTTATGTTGACGAGTTAAGAGATGTGCATCAACATTGTTGCGAAGGGCTTGTCAAGTGGCCATGTCCTCTTGGATTGTTGAAGTTCAAGCCATGTTGAGAATATGTTCCAAGGAACGATGCATCTTAAATTTCAAGGCAATCTAGATGCAGTGCACGACAAAGGAGCAAAGGATGTCACTTGGTTGCTATATATGTAAGTGATTGGGGCAATGGCAACAAAGGGGGAGTTTTTATTGCCTCTATGAAATTTCAACATTTCGGCTGACTTGTTGAGTAAGCCCACAACTTGATAAACCCACTTTGGTGTTGGATCAAGGCAACACCCCACGGGGCTCACCTAGTCCATCTTGTAGTGTGTCTACCATGTTGGATAAATACTATGGAATGATCTTCACGAGCTTTTTTCTTATGTCAATGACTTGTTTCTTGCGGTTGTGGATGCCTATCTATTGAAGTTCCTTCCATTGTGATTTGTTTCAATCTCATAAGTTGATTATTTTGAAGCAACCTACTTTGCCAAAGCTCATTGCTTTTGGGGTGAAATCAAATCCAAAAAGGTGTATGGTGACGTTGTGTATTGTCACATTGCTAGAAAGCACCTTGTGCTTGATTTCATCTTTTGCCTTCAACATGGATTGTGTGACGTTGTGTCGAACATTTGCCTAAACCACCATGATTGAGTTCCACAAATCCAAGGTTGTTGGTTTGAAATGCTTGGTCATGAAAATCCACAATATACCTAGGAACGAATCTTTACAACAAGGCTTAGTGGTAAGGATTTGCCATTTTATTAATAGTTTCCATGGTTTTGAACTTGAAAAAAGATTCCAATGCATGTCATGCAACTTCCATATTGGCCTTCAAGCCCACTAGATATAAAGCAATGTCATCTACAAATGATCAGTTCTTATTGATGCATCTTCATGAGAACTTAAGGCCTTGGATTCCATAACAAGGATTATCTAAAAGGTATCCTAAGACATTTGTTGCCAAAATGAACAAGTATGGTGACAATGGGTAACCATCTTATACTTCACCAAACGGGATAAGGAAAATGTAACCCGTACTTCTCCATTCACTTTAACTAATGAAGTTGTTTCCTAATATTATGTAAACACCCACTAGGTCGAGGTTGAAGTTGAAGGCTACTAAAACTAAGAACAAAAAACCCTAATCAATGTGATCAAACATTTTGTCAAAATCCACAAAAAATTGTGCCAAGTCTTGGTTATTTTTCTTAGTCCATGCCATGGCTTCTTGCACTAAAAAAATGTTGTCAATGATGGTGCATCCTTCCATGAATCCCATTTGATTGGGACAAATGATGGATGGGAAGAACACTTACAATCTTCACACAAGAACCTTTAGTAAAATATTGTAAATGTTTCTTACAAATGTAATCGATTTATGTTATCAATGCATGTATTGTCCTTAAGTTTTAAGATTAGGATGATGATTCCATGGTAAAATGTGAGTGGCATCAAACCCTAATTTAGAATGTGTGTGATGGTATCAAGCAAATATAAGGTTATGTGTTATATAGTTTCTTGGAAATTTTTGATGGCAATGTCATCCTCTCCTAGCAACTTACCTTTTGAAAATGTGAGGATTACTTTGTAATGTTCTTCCAATGTGATAGGTCGAATGAGGATGGTGTTCATGGACATTATGATTTGAACTAGGACGTTTTTCCAACATTTAATTCTAGTTATTTGCACCTCCATGGTGATTAGGTCCATGTTGTAGAAATTTTGGTAGAATTTTAAAACGAAACGTGAGAAATTTTATTCATGTTGTTAGTTCTTTTACATTATCCATTAAGCCTTCGATAGGGGTTTTGTTGTGACAATTCCTATGCACATGGAAGGTGTTTGAGCACATGTCACCAAAATGGTGTTAATTGGAATATTTTGGGGTGTTTGTTTGGCAATCGAAATCTTGTTGCATAAATTTGACTAATTTCAATTGGGCCTTAGAAACAATATGTTGGGTTTCCACATATTGTGGGTGTTGCAAACAAGTTTTTACTAACAAAACCTAGCAGGAATAATAGCAAAAGGTTTTGATTTGTTTCATCTTACAAGCCTTAACCATGGCGGTGTTGCACTTTTGGACTTATGCAAATGCATTTTCGATGCCTTCCACTTGGATGTTTTCACCCATGGCACATCACCAAACTTGAAGCATTCTTCCTTAATCTTCCTTGTTTGTGAATAGTTGTGTGTCAAATAAGGGGTTTGGGCATGTGGATTATAGTAGGTCGATTCAAATCTTGATTGGGATCGAAGAATGGTTTGAGATGTTATGAAATGAGGATAAAACATTTATGGCACATTTGTTTCAATCCACATAAAATGTAGAATCAATCAATCCATGAAATGATCACCTCATTGCCCTACCAACCATTGTCATATGTGAATGATTTCACATTGAATTTCCTAAAATAATTAGAGAACCAAGCATCTTGCACCCCGCAATTTGAGAAGAAAATGATGTCAATTTTACATCTCAAAACACCGCATGGTGTGGTTCACCCATGCTGTGGTTCACCCATGCATTTACAAAAACTAAACATTCCTTCATGTTGAAATCACCTATGATGAACCAATGTTCTTCCACTAGATCCGCCTCTAAGATGCATTGCCAAAGCCAAATCCTTTTTCTTGAAGTAAGGCTTGTGTGAACATTGATAATGCACAACTTCTTTCTTTGACTTAGTTAAAGCATGAAGTATCATGCATGCTTTTCAATTAAGATTCCTTGATTTGCTATCATTGAAGTCCATTGTGGTGAAACGAAAATTGTCACCCCCTCCATCGTGCATTTAGAGGCTTCTTGCGTGAAGTTGAAATTTGATAAAGTTGATTTGCCGCCAATCTCCAAACTAGATACTAAGTTTCAACATTCTATGGTCTTGAAGTGATGTTCTTGCAATAGGACAAATTACAAGGTGGGATCTGAACATTGCATCCACATTTGGAATGGTTTTTGTTTTTTTTTTTACCATTGATTTTTTCTAAAACTTCAAATGTTGAATGTAGTTATCACTAATCATTTACTTACTAGTAATTTAGTGATCATGGATACTGCTTGTGAAGGCTACCATTGGGTTGAAAGATCCCTTATGTGAATTGGATTTTTCCTATGAGTTAAAAATTTTAAAAACCACAACCAAGGAATCCATAAGGCACTTCTTCCTTAAAGCTTGTGATGAGGCACTTGTATCCATTATAGGTTTTAATGTTTTCATGATGGAAGGGGTCTTGCCAAGGACCTCAAAGAATAGGAGGTGTGTTGATGTGCTTAGGAGACCTAATGTGGAAAATAATGGCCCCTTTGCCAAACAAACTTTCGGTTTTTTAAAAAATTTGTTGCCTAAGGCTACCATGGGGATGAAAGCTAGAATTGTGAATTCTGACCCATTAAAGTTGTTAACTTCCCCCCATTTCCAAATTCATTGGATGTCGTTGTGGTTGACATTGATCTTGGGTGCCTCCTTGAAGATTGTCCCTTCAAGTGCCATGCACATCTTTTGAAACATGTGTTGATTTCCTTACCATGCCCTTTGTCCATTAATTTGTGTCAAAATGTCCTTATAGTTTCATGTCAATTGGGAGAATGGGTTGGTCGACGTTTTTAAAACTAAAAAAAAAGCGTTTGTTCACCAATGGTTTTGCACATGATGGTCCATAGCCATGTTGTGGCTTCACCTTTCGATTGTCGACTTATTAAAAGCTGAAAAAATGTGTGTGACAATATGGAGGATTCAAGTCCTCTTTTAAATTCCCTTTGGAGTTTTGTGTCTTGAAGATGCTCATGCAAGCTTCGTAAGTTTATGACTAAACTAACAACCAACCTTAATGAAAATGAGGTCTTGGTTAAGGTGAGTGTTGGTTAGGGCATCACTTGTGAAGTCAAGAATGCATTTTGAAATCAAGGTTGGCCCATCATGCAAGGTTGTTGAAAATACCATTGTTGCAATAGTCATTATTTTTAGCATAACATTGGGATCAACATTGGGATCAACTAAATGGGTTCATGTTCAATCAAAGGTTGTGCTATGAGAAAGTTGGTGCACTTTTTAACTTTTTAAAATTTGACCACCTTCTAATAATTGGCATAATCCTCAAATGGCAAGGTGTTTTTTTAACGGTTATGGTGTTTTCACCCATTGAAAGGGTTTTTTCCTTATGAGGCAGTTTGGTCTTTTTTGCCTTGGCCTAAGGATAGGTCAAATATGAGTTGTTTGCCACATGGACAAGTCTACCCAAATGCATTTGGTTTGGCATTACTTATGATTTTTACAAGAAAGTTGGCATTTTGTTTGGTCATGTGCTTGCGTTTAGGAAATAGCCAAGCATTGGAAGGTGAAGGCCTTCAACGCACCCCTAAGCTCCTTAATAAACTCAATTGTGAGTCCAAAGTGAAAACAATGGAAGGATAAGGAGTTGGGGTACGCTCCCTAACTTGTAGCATTTCGAGGGTAGAAATGTGTGTTGGAGCTCTAGGATGGGGAATAGAACAAGTGACAAGCGAGTCAATTATTCACACAAAGCTACACAAACCAAACAACAAGTTGGTTAATGCATAGTTAAAACATTTTTGGTGCACGGACGAGCCACGGGCACACACAAACTCACAAAATTCACCACGGCCCAAACTTGAAGGAAGCCATCACCTTCCCCTTTATAGTGTTTTTTATGCTTGACCATAGGGCCTACACCCAAATGTCATTTTGTCTCGAAACTCCCAAGTTGGGAGTCCTGAAGTTCCTGAAATTGAGACTCGTGTGATTTTGGAAACCCATAACTTCTTTTTTAGACCTTTGATTGAGGTGAGGTCTAAAAACAATTTATAGCCCTTATCAAGAGCTTTTCAACATTATGTAGCACACCACCTGCACACAAGTGAATCAAGGCGATTCTTGACTTTTAGTGGTCGGGAATCAAATTGACAATTTGACTCTCAACCCTTCTTTTGACCATAACTTATGTTTTAAGTACCCAAATGGGTCATGCGAGCCCATTTTAGATATTTAAGTCTCAAGAATTTTTCAATGGTGTACAAAATTCTTTAATCCAATGAGTTTTGACTCCTGCAATCACCTTTTGAAAATTCAAGAATTCGTTGGGATTCCAATTCCCAAAGTGGGAACCCACTTGGAAATGTGTGGGTTCATTCCTTCACATTCTCCTACACTCCTGGGAGCATGAAAAGTGACTCCTAGGCTTCACATTTGGTTCATGCGTTTGCAAGCCCTTGCTTTGGTCGAGAACCCAGGGCTAGGGTTGCAATAGCCCCATCTTGAGTGTATTTGAAATTGAAGATTAATTATTGTTGGTAATGGTCTCATGGGGCATGTGTCATTAAATTGCTTGGAAGGTTTTTCAAATTTGATTTTTTTGTGTCAAGAAAGGGACCCATTGCTTGGGGGCATGGATTTTTCCCATCTTAGGATGCATTGAATAAGGGGCATGCACATGTGAGATAGTTAAATTGTCAACACTTGTGGCATTAATTTGAAAATCTAGAATTTTTTTTTTCTAGGACCACCTATTAGCATTCCTTCTTCCAAGGAAAGGATGGTGATGAAACTTGAAAGTCATGAAATGTCATGCACTTCAATTGTGATCATGGATCTGATGGGTTGTTTTACATAATAATCAATATATTCAACTTCAACTATTTCGCCTATGCACTTTCCAAAGGGGCCTAGGTGTTTTGATGTGCATAATTGATCATTAATGTTCAATAATTGAATTTTTATAGTATGCGATATTATTAGCTCAACACCCGCTATTAATGTTTTTATCACACTAAAACTCAAAGATACATTTTTTTAATGTATTGCATTGAATATTTAAAATGGTACAAGAAACAAATATTTCTAATGTTTTAGGTTTCTACAAATAATTAATATTATTAGTAACTAACACTAACAAGAATAATCGATAACTAAATCAAATTCAAATATTATCTAGCTAGTAATATAACTATTATTTATTTATTATAATTTATAAAGATAAAATGGTAATTACTTTATATGAAGCTAAAATGATACAACAACCCCCTAAACATATGGGTTAAAACACCTACTACATTTGAGAGGTTGAACTTTGATTTCCAGCATGAAAAGTAATAAGTAATCCCATTTTCTTTTATTGTTGAAAATTTCCTTGTGGCAAAAACATCCTCCTCCTCTATGAAAAACAAGGTGAAAAAACCCCAAGCAAATGGTTTAAAAACTTAAAGGAAATGTGCAAATGGAGACACATACATTCTTAAGTTTCCTTATGAATGACATGTTCCCCTATGAATTTTCCAATCATTAATCATTTAGTTGTTCTAATGGTTATTGTCTACATGTTGATTATCAACACAAGCTACCAAACACTTGTTGAATCCCCACAGAATGTAAGATGAATTTGTGAAGGGTTGGGTGCTTCATTTCTACATGGAACTCGTTTGGCTTTGAGTTTGTCTAAGGCGGGCGTGGCATACGGGTGCAATGATGAAAGGTCCTAGCCTTTCCTTTTAATTGTTGAAGTGTTTCATGATGAAGATGTGTGGCAAGTTTGGAATGTTGCTTGCAATTATTCAATTTAGGTGTGGGTGTGTTTTGATATGCATCCTTTGAAGGAGTCCTAAAAGAGGATATAATTAAGTAGCATGTTACATTCTATTTTTCAACACTTCTAAAACCATTGTGACTTGCATGGAACCTAAGGCCAAGGGCAAGATGAGTTTAATGATCCATTCAAATTATTGAATGAGGGTGGTGCCATCATAATAATTGAATTAACATTATTAATTGATGGTGGTGACAAATGAAGCAACAAAAATCCAAAGGGTGGCCTACTTCCCATGGACGAAATTGAGGGAATTGTGCTTCGACAATGACCTTGAGTGGTGCAAAAATAGGCATTGAGGAAAGTTTGTGGTACATCACACTAGAAAGTTGTTTAGGGGAAATGTGATGTGTTGAAGGTTCACAAAGATTAATGTCTATTGCAAGATCTTAAAATTTGATTATGTAAATTTAGGTATCAAATTGTTTTAATGAATGTGAAATGTGACCCAAAAGGTGAGTCCAAAATGGGGGCCTTCCTTTTGAAGTTTGATTGGTGATGATTGCTATGATGTTGTGTTGTGGAAAGGGGTAGTTGCATTCTAAAGTGGGGTGGGAGCAAGTTTGAGCAAGGGAGGTTAAAAACATTTTTGACTCGATCTTTGAAATTCTTGATATTAAAAACTTTGGTGTGCGCCAATGTTGGGTCCATGTGCATCATCTCTATGTTGCCATTTGGTGGGCAAAGTGGTTAGCCATGGGGTTTTTAGAGTAATTATTCGTCCCTAAACATGTTGCATGTTTGAATTTTAAAAGCTTAAATACCATAAATGTTCTTAGTTTTTTTGACTAATGGGTAAAAACCAGAGGTGATGAAAGGTTCATGTTGTTGATGAAAGTTTTAAGAGTTACATTATGTTTCATCCAAGGTCATTTCCATGTGGTCCATGGATGAAGGGTCAAATTCATTCAACTTGAATATTTGACAAAACTTCATCCACAAAGATGTAACATTTGTTGGGTTATTCATGGAAAGGGTTGAGATATGACCATATGTTTATAACGTTACAATGAACTTTAATGTAGTGAAATAACACGATGGTTTGCCTTGAAAACTTTGTTGTCACAGGCAAGAAATCACAAAAACTTCAAGTGCCATAAATAAGAAAATGCAATTGCACTTTCAATTTTCAACCAAATGAGGTTCTACATAGTTTGATGAAAGTGCATGAATTAGGCACACCCAAAGAGCAAAAACTGGCCCCATTCACAAAACTTAAGAAACGTATTGAAATCACAAAAACCCAACTTGTTTCAAGCTCCATCATCATGGGCAAAAAGTTAGGATAACTTCAAGTGTTGCAAGTAAAAAATGCAATGGCACTTTCAATCCTCAACCAAACATATTTGTAAAGGACTTGATGGAAGTGTTAAAATCAAATGCATTTAAAGAGGGCAAAAAATTCCCCCATAATAAACTTAAGAAAAAATCCAAAACCATTTAAACTCAAATTTCATTAAAAAAAGAAACAATAATAGAGGTTCAAGGACAAACCTTTGACTCCACCACTTCTTAAAAGCTTGAAAACATTAACCAAGAAAAAAAAGGGGCACACAACCTACACCCAATCTCACTTCCTTACGATATCATTCAAGAAGGAATTGAAGAATTTGGATCAAGCATTCTAAAAGGAAAAAAGAATTAGAAAGGAATTGCATCACATTGAAAATGGTTCATTGCAAAAACACCAACAATCCATTCTTGAGGTGAATATCCACCGCCCCTTAAAAAAACTTGCCCACAATTTTGTGTGGTTATGGGAAAATCCACCTATGCTTGGATGGATCATAATCATTCGAGGGCAAAATGTTGTTGAATGTTGTGGGGTGTGGTTGACTACCACCTCCACACAACACAAAGCCCATGAGTACTCACAAAGGTGGGAATTTAACATGTAAATAAGGCAAGGAACAAAGTTGGGAGTGATGAATAACAATGCTCGAAAAAAAACTAAGCAACAAGGCCAAGGAAGAAGGCAAAAGCCAATAGTGGAAGAATGTCACTCCCTTGCATGAACAAAACAAATGAAAAATTAAGAATACTTTAAAGATAATTGGAAAGTTGCAACTAAGACTAAAATTAAATTCACAACCAGCAAACATTTAAGAAATCACCAAACAAACCAACATAATCACCAAGAAAACTTAAAATGCACAAATAGCCATTGTGAAAGCTCCACGGCTAAGGAAAGGAGTGAGTAAGTTGGCCAATGATAAACAATTATTTCTTACTATTGGCATTATATGAAGGCTTTAGTAACATGCGCACTTTTCTAACCAACAAATAATTTCATGGTGTTTTTTTACATGGCTTGTCATCCCAAAAAAATTGTACATGGGCATTTTACAACTTTTGGGCATTAATCTTTAAACATATTTTAACGTAATACTTCATCCAAATAATTTGTATAGGTCATTTTATTCTTGTGGGTGAAAATGTTCTAAAGGTGTTAATAAAGTTTATGCAAGTTGACATGGTTATTGTCATATTAAATATTGTTGTGTATGATCGTTAAATCCCAGGTGAAGGCATTCTCAAAATAAGGGGCTCAAGAAGGGGTGATAATTTGCCTTATATTTTGGGAACTCATAGATTTTACCCATCATCATAAAACATGAGGCGAAGATTATCATGAACCTAAACATACATAAATCATGACTTGAGTGAACCAACACTTACATTGGCATCATGGTAAAAATTTAGTCAAAAATTTGAATTGTTCCTATACATTTTAATTAATGTTCATAGATTAAATTAGTGTTTTGGAGTTCAGAATTAACATTTCCCAAGTTAATTGGAACCTTTAAAGGGCATTGTTCAAGAAGGTGAAAATACACCTTGGCCCATAAGTCATGAGTTGTAGGGGGGGAGGGATTTACATAAATATGAGGTTCCTTCCAGGTACATCAAGAATTTTTTTGTGTTGGGTGTGTACATGATTTTAGACATACTCTTTGTGTAAGTGTAAATGAAAATTTGAGATTTATTAAAACTATGAATAAGTGTAAAACCTCTCATCCACATTTGTGTAATTGTAAATGATTTACACTTTCCTATCATATATGTAAATATATGTTAATTCATGTTTTTAAAAATCAAAGAAAAAGTTGGTGAAAAAATGTCAAAGTGGTGAATAAAACATTTCCAAAGTTTCAATTTTTTTGGCTAATGGGCTAATCCAAATGGCTCACTGCAAAAAATGGTAACTAATTTTCTTTTCCATCTCCCCCATGTAAATGTAAATGCAAAACATTTGACAAGGTAAGTGAATCATTCACACCTAGTTGATTTTACACATTGGATATGCATGTATTTATATTTACCTTTCACATTTTTTTTTTTTTAATGTTTAGGGCAAACATGCCCATCATTAAAACAATAATTGATAATTGAACCAAATGGGTGGTTTAATACAATTTTAAATTATTTGGGGTTTAGGGCTCCAAATGATTTTAAATGAATAAACATGCCTTGAAACCTAATATTTGCAGCAACAACTTTGGATTCAAAACAAAACAAGCTTATGATTATCATAATAAACTTATAAATTTCATAATTCTATCGACATAACATTCCTACCAAAAACATGTATGTCAATCACAAGTTAATTAGCAAAACATAATATAATTGAACAAACACTCAAACTTCTTAGATGTTTAAACATTGTTTCAAAAATGTTGTCATTGCCAAAGAGTATATTGCATGAATTTCAATGTTTCCAAAAGCTTCTAATTCCTAGTTTAGAATTATTGAGATCTAAAATAGATGAGAATCAATTCAATTTGAAATGAAAATAAAGGGTAAAATATGTGAAAATAAACTTTAATTCATAAAATGTAAAAGTAAAAACAACTTTCCAAGATCACAAACAACAAAAGTTGAAGAGAGAGGAACATCTTATGTAAATGGACTCTACAAGGAAAATTACAAGTTTTTATACTATCACAGAATCCAACAAAATGTAGTCCCAAGAATAGCAAGGTGGTCAAACAATTCGGGTTCTCTAGGTTACAACTCATTATAGCATGAAATTTACACCTACAATCTACACATCAATGACAAATATTGATTTGGTCTAGAACTTTGAAATTTTATATGAACATATTTCTTTTATGCTAATGTTACAAGTCATGCACTTTTGAAGTATCTAAACCTAAAGTATTTTTTGCAAATTTGGAATGTGTATAAGCAATTGAAATGCATACCTCTTGTAGGTCAAAGCTAACTCCACCAACTTGTTAAAGATTGGGGTTAAGAGGAAAAATGTTATCATGATACATAATGTACTCCATAGGCAATGAAGAGGAATGTTGGACCAACTAGCAACACAAACAAAGAAGGCAACAAAACTAAATATAATTTCTACCCTATGAAAATGAAGCAAATGGACAATTGAATCCTTGGAAGAAGTAATGGATGTAGTGGAAAGAAGGCAAACTTCTTTGAGGAAAATATGCAAACAAATTGGCACATACCTTTAACCTCTCTTTTAAATAATTTGAATTACTTACAACAAAATCAAGGAAAGAAGGACCGTAGGGTGTGTTCATGAACAAAAAGCATGCAACAATGGTGTCTTGGATGCTAGGTATGCAAGAAGAATGTGGACTCTCTATTACTTTACAATATGTCAAAATGGTGGCAAAACTTTCTCAAACCAAACCAATTCCTTTCAAAGATGAAATTATTGGGAACAACTAATTCAACTATCAATATCCATAATTAAGTATTTGGCTTATGAAAGGACTAGAAGTCCACATGGCACAAGGTTTGACAAGTTGGTCATATGATTTATTTTACCAAACCTTACAAACATTGTCCATTTAACATGAATATAATTAAGATCAAATATGGAGTTTCAATGAAACAAGGATTTGGGTGGGCAATAATCAAGTGCAAGAATTTTGATAAAAAATATTCACATTAAGTTTATAACACCATTCCTGGATTTATGAAATGGTTGACAATAGATTGTGTTGTAAATGTATTTCCTTGTAGTAGAATCCCCTAGCTTTTAAACAATCTATAATGTGATTAGGGGAGTTACCATGGGCAAACCTATGAACCACTAGTGCAACAATTTTCCTGAAATTTAGCCAGGGATGAACTTGATTGATGCATTTTGACTTCAAATAAGCTGTCAATATTCGAACCGAGTTGTCAAAAGCTTCCAAATTCATTGTATAAAATTTCATGTATTTTTTATGATGCATTTCCTCTATTGCTTTCCACACAATGCACTCCACATAATTCCAATGTGTTTCTTGTTTAGGTTCCACCCAAAATGTATGTGGCGTGCGATTTTTCCTCAACACAATCAACCACAACAAAAGCACAAAAGAGAAGCCCATGGAAGGTTTATTCATAAAATCTAATAGCTGCCAAACTTTTGATTTGTAATAAACACTATTTCAAAATTTTATTAAGATTAGGTGCAGCCAAGCCTACTACCTTAGTACTAATCATATTATTTTTAGAATTGTTGAAAATTCCAAAAATTATTTCTTTCAAATCAAAAAATATTGTGAAGGATAATAGTGAATATTTTGCAATATTCCATTTGTTGAAATGAAAATTTCAAAATTAATTAATTATTCGACAAACATGTGTTGAAATGGCCAAGGTACTATGGTATGGTTCGCCCATGTGTATGACATGATGTGAATGGTCGAGTTATGAATATTCTGGGTTGTTGGGGCCTACTTGTGTCCATTGGGGTGTGAACTATTTTATTTTTTCATGAACATGTGAACATGTGTGCATGTGGTTATTGATAAAACATTCATCCATCAACATTGATGTCATGAAAGGCCACATAATAAGTAGCATGGTGTATTGACCGCTAGGTAGATAGGCATGTAATAAAGGGGTGGGTAGTACATATGTAGGTTGGGGGGGTGAGATATGGTTGGTAGGTAGGTGAGGGCGAGGGGGAGGGGGGGGGTAGGGCAAAAATGGAACCTAGTATGTAAGTGAAAATGTAGTCAAATTGGACAATAGACCAATTAATGAAATGACATATTTTTTACTCAAGTCTGGTTTTTTAGTTTCAAGTTGGATTTTTATTATTATTAGTGATTTATTTGGTGGTAGATTTTTTTTATTTTTTGAGGTTTTTTTGGATAATAAATTGCAAACAAACATATATTTTCAGTAAAAAAAAACATGTTTGTTTTCTTTAAGCAAAGTTTTGCCAACTTTGTGAAACTAAAGAACAAAATGTTGAGGTTTTTTGCTTTTTAGATTTTTGAAGTAGCCTCAGTGTTGAGGTTCCACAAACACATATTTAGCATTAGATGGCAACTATATCTTGGATGTATTGTAAATTAATTTCAGAAGTCCTCTACAATTGGCAACCTAGGTAACAATACCTAGGTCTAAATATGGTTGTTATCTTTTCTTTTTTGAAAAAATGGTAAAAAAAAACCTCAAAAACTTCAATTTTTCATGTTTTTTTTGGTTTTTTGAAAGAAATTAAATAGCCAAGGTGCAAAAACTCACCACAAAAAAGAAATTCCACATGCTAATTATTGATAACCTATTTATTAATTAGATTTTCAAATTATTATCTGCTTTAATTACTCTAATTGTTACCTCTCCTTGGAAATTAGGAGGAGGCTTTTAGGTTGCTTGTAACTATGGTAAACATCTTGTCCCATGATTAAACCAAGGTCTCTAAGTCCAAATTTAACATTTCTTGGGTGAAATATGGCCTTTAAAAGGCCGCACTCAAGAAGGTGAAGGTACCCGTGTAGCTACATGTTCACCTAGGAGAGAGCTTGAAAAAGTCCTTGAATAGGACACACAAACCCTTACATGTAGGGTAAGGCCTAGGAGGAGTAAGGGCATTCCCAAACTAAGGGACCTAGGACAAGCACCCAACAAAAATTAGGTTTTGCTAACTTTGAAAAAACTTTAAGACTCACAAAATTACACTAAGACTCAACACCTAACTTAATACCCAACCCCTAGTTGGGCTTATAACACAAATATTGGGGGATTGTCATGGAGATAGAAATTGGGTCATTTGTTAATTTCTTGTAGGCTCAATTCTTCCAGGTGGATACAATGGATTTGCTTGTGCAACTTTGTGTAAGGCAAGCTGGATTGGATTGCACAGACTGGGTTTAGGGTTTAGGGTTTATGATTAATGTTTTGGTAGAGCAAGTCCTCCATAACTTCTCTTTGTTGCATTACAAAGGTGCTTTGATTAATAATGATTTCTTTACTAATTATCAAGAGGATATGTTTAAGGTTCTTTCCAGTGTTGGGTGGGTAATTAGAACTTGGCCACCCTCCCCTTTTTTACATGTGTGAATGTGAGGTGACTTTCCGTCCCTCTATTCCCGGTTCTACAAGGTGATTATGCTTGAAAGCACAAATGCTATTGGTGAAGGAAAAATGCAAGTGTATTTCTAGATGTTAAATTGCGTTTGTAGTCGAAATTAAGTAGCTTGCCTCCTATGCATCATTTACGATTAAAACTGATAGATATATTTTTCAAGCTCACACATTACACATTCTAGGACTTTATGTCAAATTGTCAATGTTTAAACTAATGTTTAAAGGGTCAACACCATGTCCAACATAGCTACAGACCACTAGTCACTTGAAATATTGTTTCTAACACATAGGTTATTCAAATCCAACTTGCCATAATTCACTAGAAAGCTAACTACAAGGTGCATCTTGCTACCAAATCCTAAGTTCTACAACTAAACCAATAAGAAATTATGCTACAAAACCCAAGAGGGTTTTACAAAGGTGATAATTCAACTTGGCTACAGACCACTAGTCACTTGAAATATTGTTTCTAACACATAGGTTGCCTTAGCTCACTAGGAAGCTAACTACAAGGCACACCAACCTACTGAATCTTAAGATCTGTAGCTAAACCAATAAAAAGTTATATCACCAAACCTGAGAGGGTTTTATGAAGGTAGTTGGTTCAACTTGACTGTAGACCACCAGTCACTTGAAATATTGTTTCTAACACATAGGTTATTAAAATATGACTTGCTTTAGTTCACTAAGAAGCTAACTACAAGGCGCACCAATGTACCAAATCTTAAATTCTATAGCTAAACTGGTAAGGAGTTATACTACCAAACCCGAGGTGGTTTGTGAAATGTTTTCTAAAGTTCCAACCTCCCAATACTATCACTATTCACTTCCTTTCCTCCAAAACTACTACAAGATTTTCATTTTACTTTCCTTATTTTTCCCATCTACCAAGACTAATCATTCTTTTAGTCCTCAAAAAGCTTGTGGGAACAAGCATTCAAAATTGAATTGAAAATTATGTCCGGGGAAAGAGAGAGTTCCCAATGATTCGAATTTTCCTTCTAAAAAGAAGGAGAAGGGAGGTGAAGGTAGATCCAAAGCTTGGTGGCCAATGGAAGGTTCCAAGCTTGGTGGCCAATGGAAGGTTCCATGCTTGGTGGCCAATGGAAGGTTTCATGTTTGGTGGCCAATGGAAGGTGAAGGAAAAACACCTTTTCACCTCTTCCCACTTTCCCCCCAACAAACTTTATTTAAACCTTCATTTTTTTCCTTTGACCTTATAGTTTTACTTTATCATGGTTTTAGGCCGTTACTCTTGCCTTTCTTTCCTTTTTTTTGATTTATAAATTACGACTATGCACCTCAATGTAACAAGTCCTTCACACCTTCATTTTCCATTTGATTTTGATTGAAAATCTAACCTTTGTCTTCTTGAAATTATGGCGTCATGCATGGTCACATCTTATAGGCCCCAAACCATACAAGCGAATGAAGAACCGCTTTCAGAGTCATCTCTATATCTAACCTTAACACAACATCCTCGTGATGAAGAACCCAAACCTCGAGAGGTGCGTGCTCATCTTGAAATTGAACCCTTTCGAGCCTAGTACTATCATATTTCTCCGAACTCTCGCACCCCGGTGATCTTGTTGCAAGTCGACCCCTCTTCTGGTGACGAACCTGAGATTGTTTGTGAAGGTTGTTACAAAACTGAAGATATTTCTATCTTCGCATGGTCTTTAGTTCCTAACGTTACACACTATTGTTGGTTGCGCGGTCCAATTCGTCAACTACTTCCTAATAGCAAGGCGGACTATTTAGTTTGCACCATCCGACGCATCCTAAATTTCCTACAATTATGAATTATCACTATGGCATAGCTCAAGATTTTACATGTACTTGCAGCTCTTTGCTGAACTTATCCCTATTCTAAATAAATGTTTCAATCGTTATAAAATTCCTGTTGCCATTGGCACACTATCACACTATCTATTTCATTGTTAAGTTGTTTCGAATTAACCTTATGTTCATACGACTTGAAAATTGTTCTATTTCTATTGGACCTTTCATTAACATCCCTTTAATTGCTTCAAGAATTTTTAACATCTTTATTGTTCACTAAATACTAGAACAAGACTAATGTTGCACTAAACATCGCGAATTCTGGTGTCTATTTCTACTGCCAACCCTCTAGAGATTTCTCACCCCTAATTACGTAACAAAGTTCCCAAAACTATGGTTACCAACTTTTTGTTGAAGAAAAGAATTAACATAACACCTTATTCACCAATAACGTACTTCATAAAAAGAAACAACCCCTCCATGCACCAAGTGCATTCCTCATTCACTATTAAGTTACTAAAAGCCCCTAATAACCTTACCCCATTCAAATAACCTTGATGCAACTGTTCAAAATTGAGATTACCACACTTGGTTGTGTCGATATGGCTCATAGTGACCACAAATGGAAAATAAATGGAGGATACATGTACTAGTGGAAAATGTGAAGCAAATGTAGGGGTGGCATCTAGAGGGTTTGGAGGGTACCCATTGTTGCAAAATCTCTCACTTTTAAGTTTAAAAACAAATTTAAGCCACACCTAGGGATATCTTCACAATAAATCAAAGGTACTTATATAAATATTATCTTTTATGTGTTCACATATGTGGTGTTATCAAAAATTAATGTGAATGCCAAGGTCACAAACAATGTGAAATCAATGATGATGTGGGTGGTAAATTATCATTAATGGTAGTGACATGTTACAAAAATGACAAACAACTCCATGGAAGTTACATGTTCAAGAAATGACCAATTAATTTATTGTTACAATCTACAAACCTTGTGTTGCCCTTTTTAGCCCTTTCATCACCCTTTCCAACATTTCATCATTTTTTTGGGTAGTAATATAAAGTTTCAATGGTGGCTTTCCTCAATGACATGATGGGGTTTGTGTTTGATGATGATGACAAAAGAACAATTTGAAGGTCTTAAACATATACATAAGTGAAATGATTTTTTTTATCCATTTGTATTTTTATTTATAGTTTCACATCCAATCATAATTAAAATGATGAATTTTGGTTTTCTAGATATCGTTAGATCAATCAATGTTGCATCATTTTAAAAAATAAAAATCATTTAAAATGATAACAAGTTGCAAGTTCAAACAAAAAGAAAAATCAAATGTGATCCAAATTCATCCCTTGAGATAAGAAACAAAGGCAACTAAATTAGAAAAACCTAAAAATAATTGTATTAATGAAAGTGAAATGTGATGAATCTAAGGTAGATTTGATAAATAACTTTGATCAACAACAAACAGATGGAAGAAGATAATAGCCATAGTCACAAACAATGGACATTGAAAATATTTAGAAAATGGCCCTAGATCTACAAGGATAAGTGTTGCGCATTATATGGGGATTTCAAACAAATCCATGAATATGACAAGAACAAGACTCAATGAAATGTATTAGGATTTGATATCACAAGGTTAGATTCATTTAAATTTGCCAACACACTTTAATCATGAAGTTTATGAAATTATAAATGCTTTTATGGGGCATATACTAGTTTTCACACCACCAAAACTATAAGATTTCATGCACAATGAAAATCATGTTTTTATGCCTATTTTTTGAAGGTTGTTAAAACACATTCAAGATTTTGCTTCAATTGGACAAACTAGTTTAAAAATGAAATTTCCAAAACATGTTGACAATGTGCATACATTTTACTCTTTTGGTGTAAATTTGAAAAGTTTGTATGAAAATTTATAGAATAATCTTCCAAGGGATATTGTATTTTCAAATGAAACTTTTTAGTACCACCATGCTAACTAAGTTATGATCTAACTGCATAAGGCAGTCCAACAACATTTCCTTGTCAAAATCCAACCATATTCCAATGAATACAATCTCAATGTCATCTCTTATGTTTTGAAAATTGACAAGACCTACTTTTAATCGAACTCCAATGACATCCCATGTAGAAGTGATTCCTAAGGAAGTTTTCAAAAGTCATACCCCTCCATTTAAAGAAGCAAATTTAGATACATTAACTAAATGATTAAAAAATATTGACATGAAAAGGAAGTCATGTTTCGTTCACAAGAAAATTGTATTTGAACTATTGAAAATGGAAGCGAATTGATTGTTTAATTTGAATTGATTTGATGACGCACTCCCAACTCCTGAAAGGGTTCAAATGTGAGCCCAAGTAGGAAAACATCGAAAGAAGGAAGAGTCGGAGCACGCTCCCTAGCTCACAACACTTTGAGGGGTAGAGGGGCGTGTTGGAGCTCCGGGATGGGACTAGGAAGAGTTGACAAGCTTCACTCACTCACACGGGCTTGCACACAACCCACACAAAGTGGTTAGTGCATAGT
>Ga0209611_10002242_pt1 | contig 33869 bp, 21 predicted proteins | sample S1TSphgellanicum_3_FD_187693 | JGI IMG/M metagenome (GOLD analysis project Ga0209611, IMG submission 187693) | Host-associated microbial communities from peat moss isolated from Minnesota, USA - S1T2_Fc - Sphagnum magellanicum MG (SPAdes) (version 2) | ecosystem: Host-associated > Plants > Peat...
GTTTCTTGCTTCGATCTGGTGCAAATCTGGTGAAAATTGGGCAGCAATTGATCGAGATTTGCATATTTGGGGATGAGTTTCAGTGTGCTGGAGATTCAGTTGCGCGCACCAACACCCTCTACAGCAGTGCAAGAAAGGGTCAGCTCCAGAACAATGTGGCATCTGAGCTTCTTCAAGGAGCTGAATGGCTGGCTAGGTGGCAGGAGAACAACATCAAATGCTCAAGGTGCTGAACCCTAGAATGAAGCCCTAAATTTTGCTTTGGAAGAAGAAAGGAAGTCCTTCAATGGACACATGGGGAGACACAACCAAAGGTAAGTCTCCTTGAGGACCAACATCGAACAGGACAAGATGGAGCTGCAAGGGATGCCCCAACTGGCTCTTGGGCATCAGCTGAGTCTATTGCATCCGGTACAAAAATCCTTTCAAGATTTTGCACCATCTAGAGTTGGATGTATAGGGATCCCTCTCTCAGATTTTGGCAGCTCGAGGGAGGACAACTAGCCAGTCTACTGCATCACCTCATCTTCAAAGCCAATCCAAACAATTTCTATAAACCAACCTGTTGTGCCACTTTCAGCTGCTGCAGCTGCTCAACAGCCAGGAGGTTCGAGTGTGGCACCCCAGACCAAGATGAGATGCTCCCCCTGCACAGCCCCAGACCAGAATGTGTCAGATGTTGTTCAGCCTCAACTACAGACATAACCTGCTGGAGCTTCTGACATTGGCGTTGGTTCAACAAGACCCAACAGTTTCATTTCCTGAGCCCCAATTTCAACCCATCCTCAACCAGTCACTGGTGAGGCCATGTTTGGCACAACACAAGGATTGAAGTCTTCCATCCTTTTAGAATCCTCAAATGGTTTCCCACCTGACTGGTGCATTTTCTCATGTGAGGAACCAACTTTCTGCTGGCTCCTTGGTCTGGGAACGCTCTTTTGGAGTTTCATCTCTTGGAGCTCTCTTTTCAGTTTCAGGTGCACTGATGATTGAGTGCAGAGTAGGCTGCTGATAGCACTACCCGATCATTGCCAAATTGCTCTCATCTGCAACAGATGCCACAAATATATTCAATTTGTGAGAAGGCCAACAAAAAAACCAATGTGCAATTGGCAGGTTTGCAATTAGATCTTCACAGTATGTCCCATACATCCTCACTGCAAGAGAAGAGAGTGAAGCACAGAATACTTATGGAAAAAACTCACCTGAGGCGGACTTTTTGAAGATTCTGACTTCAGCATGCCATTGCTTGCTCTCTAGCCTGCTCCCTGGACTCTCTTTTTTACTTGCTTCAGCTCCAATGGGACAGGGGGATACTATTGCCTGGCCAGATGAACCTTGTGGTGCCCCTTGTCCACAACCTGCTCACACAATGGTATCTGGCAGAGGGGCTCCTTTTCCATGACCAGCTACTGTTCCTGCTGATGGCAATGCTTGTGTGAGCAAGCAATGGCACTTCCAAGGAAGTTTCCAGAAAGACAGGGGCATTAGAACCAGTACAAGCTTGACAGTGCAATTAAGCATTGATGGTGATGCCTATTTACTAGTGCAGCAATTGCAACAATGACACTGTACTTGATTTGCTGGGCACAGAGGAGTGTCACCACCAAGGCCGCAGCTGTCAGGAAAAGATGCTGTGCAGTGGGTCATGGCAGTCCTGCAGGAACAAATTGAGAAAAATCTGACAATAGAGGACGACAGAAAGGGGGGGGGGGTTCTGGGGACATTTTAGGAAAATGGCTTCGCTCACCCTGCAGGTTGCACCTGTCTTCCACCTTTCAGTTGCTCCATGGTCTGTAGAACTGCAAAACTGTATTGTTGACTAGGGTGAATGGTCAAATTTGGCAGCCGGTGATGAAGGCTGTCAAACATAGAACAGGTTGAGAAGGTGTTGGAGATAAAAACTGTGAAAGCCTTGGCTAAAAGTCATGAATGTCAATCTGATCTTCAAACTTGAATGCCCTGAAATTAGTGGACCTGCAAGTTAGTCAAAACGCTTGCAGATTTTCGTACAGTTTCAGCTTGTCTGGACACACAAGAGGACGAACATCCCACAAAACTGTTGAGATTTGATTGTTGAGGCTGTGAATGTGATCATCCACTGCATAGTGGAGGTGGGATTCCCTGCTTGTTGTGAATCTCTGACAGTATCTATTTGTGTGCAGAGTAACCCCAGCATTTGTCTCATGGAGAAGGAGCATTTGATGAACAGATTTGTATTGGGTGTTTCCTCTTTCTGAGAGTAGGTTACTTGAACCCCTGCTTGTAATTCATGCCATCAAAAGCATTAGCCCAGTATTGTTTCCCTGTGGGTTCCCTTCAAGTCTCTGTAGGTGTATAAGAAGTTCATTTGATAATGTAGGTTACCTGTCCAACAATGAGGAGTTGTTCCTGGTTCTTTTGATGCATCCTCTCAATTGATAGATGGTGGCAAAATTGGATCTCAATTCTCTTGTGTAGTTCTGCAGCTCATATTCCAAAGGGTTTCATGATTTGCATACATGAGACATTCTTGACCATCTTGCAGAAATAGTCTATACAAATGGCAATTAAGACCTATGATAGGAATCATAGGGACAGTAAAGTGCATGTGTTAATGAGCTAGACAAAAGGCCAGATCAACACTGGATGGAACAAGCAAAATCATATGGAGCTGGCAGCAAAATTTTGCAGACCTGAGTTAATCATGGATCTGAGAATGTAGATTCTTGTATAGATCAGGACCCATAAATATATTCTGCTGGGCAGCCTCTGATAGTAACAACTAGTTTGGATGCCAAACCTGAAGGGGTGCAATCTGAGCTATTGAAAGGCCCTGAACTTTCAAATTGTGTATGGTTTTTTCTTCACATTGTTGTTATTTTCCTTTATTCTAAGATCAATGTGGTGTTCAGTGTTGGGACGACTACAGTACAGCTGAGGAGGGACAGAGTTCAGAGTTCCAGACAAGAGGTACATGACCCAATTGCTTTCCAGCAGCAATTATCAGGTTGATTTCCATTCATTCATTCACTGTCATTTATTCCATTCCAGATTTCTTGTACAAAACTACTATAGTGATTAGAGCAGCAGGCCCATGTTGGGAAGTAGTTGGGACCAAAGGCCTTTGCTGAAACCTTGTGGGCTGCTGCTTCCAGCTAGGAATTCACTGTTGTCAAAATTCCTTAGTTTTTCACATGATCTTCTGTTTGATCAAGGTCCAGGAGATCCAACTGCTCAATTGTTTGCTTTGGGTTCTTTTTGTAGAGGAAAAGAATAAAGGGTCTGGGTTTCAGATCTGTTGGAGAGTTGTTGGACAACATCTGTTTCGGAACATTTGTTAGTCAGCAACTGTTGCCTACCAGAGCCTTGGAAAATGTGTCTCCGACAAGAATCTTGAGACCATATTACCAGAGTGTTGTTACCCCATCACATGCCTGCACATTAAGTCATTTTCTTGACCACATTATATGACATAATCTTCTGGTGATGATCATAAACTCATAACAGCAACCAAAATTCCTGTTGAACTTGAATTTTTCTTTAGATTGTTGAATCTGTGAGCCCAGACCTTTTTCTCTAGATTGTTGAATCTGTCATGGAATGGCATCACCCTTACTCATTATGTTGGGTGTGTCATTACTCATAGCTTGCCCTATCAGACTGGCTTGGTCCCTCAGCCAACATCTTTGTCATAGTACATTGAGTTTAGGGTAATGCTCTAAGGGGTGTTAAGTGTAAGGTAAATCCTCACCCCTATGCCAAAGAAATTCAAATGAGCACTTTACATTGTTCTTGGGCTGTTGCCCTGCCTTCAAATAACATAACTCCCTCTTGATTTGCCCTTCCCATATATTTAATATAGGAGTCAGGTACAATTCGAGGAGCATAGCTTCTCGAGATGAGGCCCCACATCTTGAGGCATTAGTTGTAGGTGAGCCAACATTTCTAGAAACTCTTGTTCCAAGAGATTTCTGTTGTGTAAAGCTCAACCTTGCAATTGAAGGAATGCTTATAGTCAGGATTGATGTAGAGGTACACATTTTTGTAATGTTGTGTGTGTAATAGCCGACCTTGTAGCGGATAAATTATGGTAGGTAACTTGCTTATACATTACACTAAAAAAAACTTTGTGCAAGCTTTGCTATTCTAATGTAGTGTTACATGTTTTTCATATTGGAAGAGTAAATGAAAGTTGCTAGTGGTGATGGACATAGCCTTGTACAAACATAAATTATAATTTTCACACGTGCTTAAGATTGATCATTACAAAAGCAAATATATATATATATATTCCATGGACATGTGATATCACATGTCATATATGTGAATTAGGATTGAATTATGAAAACTTCAAATGTAATCAATGTTGATTCAACGCAATAAATGGTGAAGCTTCAAGAAGATTATATATACACATAGCAAAATGCAACACAACATTTTTAAAAATATATGAAAAAGACTATAACCACAATCCAAAACAAGACAAACACAAGATGAAACATAGCTCAAAACAAAAAGAGCTCATTAGATAGAATATATATTAAAGTCACTTGTAAAGTGACCCAAGTGGGGATGGAACTCCCAATTCAACAAACGTTGGGGACAAAATCCCAAATTCGGTGTTTCCAACCCAATTTACAAACCCAAATAACATGGCATTAGACTTGAATTTGTGCTAATTTTGATGGCTTGACAAGTTTGGTCCCAAGCCTTCCTAAAGTGGCCTTTAGCGTGATCTTTGCCCTATGTTGGAGCTTCTTTAATTCCAAAACTTAAGGTGTGTGAAAGATGAGTGAACTCGAGCTTGACTTTGGGAGTGAGACCAAAAGATAAAACATGAAGTGAAATCATGTTTCATAGTTAAAAGATAGAAAGGTGCAAAGAATGAGTGCACAAGGGGGTGTTTGTATGTTTTTTACGATTGTCGCAAGCATGTGTTTTGTCAACAATGAAAGGTGAAGGGATTTTTCTTTTGTTGAGTCTATGCTATGGTATTGTATGGAATGGTTTGAAAAACTTATGGAGAGCAAGATGTGCAACAAGGTGCATCCTATTATTATGATCTTTGCTAGCTCCAAATCTTACACCTAGTGGTTCATTCTACTTTACCAACACCATGGACAATGAAGGAAAACAATAGGATAGTAATCATATCTCACATCATGTTTAGAAGCAATGGATGTTGCCACACCATAATGTGGAATTTCTAATATAATTTCGTTTTGTGTTAGTGTTTTTTTTCTCTTCACGATACACAAAGAAACCATGTTATTCCTAGATTCTTGCAAATTGTTAACATTGGTTTTATAGTGATCAATTTTAACCCTCACATGCATTTTTTAAAAAATAATATTAAATTTTTTTATTTAGATTACAACTTTTGAATTCTCACGTGAACATGTTATTATGTGAACTTTTGACAATGAAAAAGTTTCACAAAAGTTTTTCACATGAAGTGATTAAAAAAAAAGATAGAATTATAATTGAAATTTAAAATTATAATTAAAGTTAGTTCCTAGTTCATACCTAGTTTGAAGATTTTATCAACAATTGGAATACCAAAAGAAGGGATAATATATAAACAACATACAAAAAACCTAATGGCCATGACAAAACATTAAACTATGAAAATTGAATTAATGAAACAATGAAATAAATGAACTATCTCACTTTGATTTGAGTGGTTTGATTACAAATTTTCAATAATATCTTTCACAACAATCACAAAAGTACATTTATACTTGTGCAATCACTTACACACATGCATGGGATGCATGATATTATCAATCCAAAATACAAGGTCATGAAAACATACTATGCATGATTGCAAGGTTGTAAAGGCATGTGGTCACACAAAAATCACACCATGACCATTTTCACACTATCACATCTAAAACACTATAACATTACATATTGCAATTATTATAATAAATTCCTTCATAATATGCATACATGGAATGACCCCTTTTTCACACAAGGCAACATGCACATGGACATTAACAATGGGGCCTCAAAATATGCACTTGGTGTCAAAACATGGTGATCAAATTGTACTCTTTGGTTAATTTTGAATTATTGCAATGAATGCAATTTTGTTCCAAGTTTTCACTCCAAATATCCACATGGTTTTGGTGAGACAAAAATCCAATAAAAATCTATGGTTGAAATGATCATGATTTGGTTGATACATGATATCTTATTTTGATTGGGTTAACTAATGTTAATATAAATAACTAAATTTGTTGCACATTAATTGATTTGAACCACAATCACTTCAAAGGTCCCTATGAGTTCCAACTTGTGCTTTTGCAATAAATACTTTGATCAATTTGGATCACAACCACTTGGGAGGCTCATATGAATTCCAACTTGTGTTTTTGCAATATATATTTGACAAATTTTGTATTTTTGATTTTTTTGAAATATGAAAGTATGTGGGGAATTCGCAAAGTCGTCAAATAATAACCCCAACAAATTCATAAGTATGTAAGTTCATTTGCATAGAGGTACTATGATAGGTATATAAGAAGGCATGTATATTATGATTTTTGTTGAATGAATACTTAACTTGGGTCATTATGAATGCCCATATTAAGGTGGATGCATGAATGGCATGTCTAAATCTTGTTTGGGCCAATGAAAAATTTAGATCCACCCTTGGGAACCACCTACCTTGTCACCTATGAACTTAATTCAACTTGCTATCTATACTTGTTTGATTTTGGTTGAATTTTTTGTCAAAACTTTTGAATGTGTAAACTTTGGATATAATGACTTGTTTTGTGATCTCATATGCGGGTAAGTAGATTAATGAAATTTGTAATTAAAGCTTTAAAGTAAATATAAAAAGAATGAAGATAGGACCCATGCTCCAAAAGGTTAAAATCACTATGTAGGAAGAAGGTTATAACATGCTTTAAATAGGAACAATGAACTAATTATAACATTGGGTTGGATGTTTTTGAAAGACAAATGTCCCAATTTTTTAGTTTTGTTGCCAAGAAGAAAGAAAGGTTGGGGCAAGTTTTCCAAGGAGAAGTGAAAGGAATTGATAACTCATTTTTCCTTAATGAATTTGCAAATGGGCCCAAACCTTTAGAGGAACATGGTATTGCCCTAGGCAATAAATAAACATGGTTTTGCCATGTTTGCTTAGAGAACTTGGGCCCATTTGTTAGGAAAAACCTTCTTTTTTTTTAAAGAACTTGGGGCCATTTGCCTCAAGTAGTCATGTTTTGGGCTCATTTGTTGTGGGCAACCATGTTTGGAACCCATTTGCTTTAAGAAACATAAATTTCTTCAAGAACTTGGGTTCATTTGCCTTGGGTAATCATATAAACTTCCCTTTGGAACATCATATTTTGAGCATAATGGCCCAAACAAACATGATTTCCCTATGAGCTTGAACCCAAATTTTGCCCTAGAAACAAATCGCTTCAAAATAACTTGGACCAACCATTTCTAGTTGACAAATATCATTTTTTTAATGGATGAAAGTTGTCTTAAAAAAAAGGTTGGTTGTAAAAACACTTTGAACCCTAAACCTCACATTAATTGAAGAAGTTTTCAACTATTGTATCACAATTTTCTATCCAAAAGGTAGGGCTATTGATGACAAATATGGGTAATTCTTCATCAAAAACTAAATTGTGTTTAATTTTTTATTTTTATTTAGTGCTTATAGTTGTTCATTAATTTTCATAGCAAGGCAATACTAAATGTTGTCCAAGCAACTAACATTTGAACTTTGGAGTTAGACCCCAACAAACAAGCTAAATTTAAAACAAATTTTAAAGGGCAAATCATGGGTTGTAACATCTCCTTGGGCACATGGTTGGGGTTTACTTAGGGCCTTTCTAAGACCTAGAGTCCATTGTGGATGACTTATTTTCTTATACAAAAAAATCAAGCTTTGGGAAAAAGTGAATCAACTTCAATTAACACACCTTCATGATGGACGATTTATGAATAGTAAAAAAAAAATCATTATATTCTTGTCACATAAATAACCTACATTGTGATTAGTTATCTACTAGCCATTCACATGCATCTAGTTATTTGGTAACAAACAAGTGCCTTACTTACTTATATAGTAACCTCTTACATTCCTTACCCATTTACTTATATAATATACCTAGTTATATAGGGGAAAATAATAGCGTTTACAAAATAGGTTACAACAATGGGTAATGCAAAATAAGTGTTCATGCACAATGAAGTTATAAGGGGTGTTTAAGGGATGGTGCACTAATGGGTGTTAATCACATAAATCGATTTATTTGGACACTTGAGTCCAATGTGGGCAAAATTTTTAGGTAAAACATTAATAATGCGTAACAAACTTTGTCCATTGCACTTTCAAGCTTGTCTTTTTATATCTCATGTGGTTCTATGTCAAACCATATTGAACATTTTTTCATTTTTTGCATGTTTTGCAAAAAGAACATTATTTAATTTAGCTTGCATGTTCTACAATCCAAGGCCAAATTTGAACCTAACACCTCTCTTGAGATAAAAAGTATCAATTAGTAGCATAGATTTGAAATTCGAATAGGAATTTTTTTTTAAATTCGCCATAAGCATATTAATAGTTTCAAAATAGTCACAACCATGTGGTAAAACTCAGGTAGCTAAGCATTATGAACCACTTTTTGTGTTGGATAATGCTCATTAATGGATGTTTAATATCTTTTGTTTTTTGATAATATCAAAATTTTCATTTGTCAAACACCATGGGCCACTTGTAACCAACATTTTTTTCATCCACTTTTAAATATAAGACATATGGCTACAACTAAGTTTCAAATTATGCTCAAGAAGCTACATTCCAAATTTTCATTTGGTGGATAATAAACCTTAACTAGCTATAATAATAATAATAAAATTCATGGAATATAGGCTACAAAGTAAAATTTCATATAGTTCATGAGGTTACACCTATAAAATATAGATCAATTTCATGGTTATGAGTTTGAGATTCATTATAATAAGTTGGCAAATTTTCCAATTATGCCACCAACATTAAAATTAATCAAAAATAATAAGGTTGAATCATCTTAAGGTCAACAAATGCCTAATTTAATACAATATTAATAGGTTATAAGGAAAAGATGAGAACTAGAATGTGACAAGAGAGGGGGGGGGGAGAGGGGCAAAAGGTGTTCTTGGCAAGTATGATTAATAGAATTCATTGGCTTGACATGGCAATGAATGATTTCTAGTGATCCTCTAAAATTCTCACAAACCCATCAAACCTTATTAAGTATTTTGTTATGGAGGAGGTGAAGGGGGGAGTCTTATAGGGAAGAAAGGAAATAGGAGTGCATAACTAAAGGCATTCCCATGAAACAAATGTGTGCCACCATCATTGTTGCAACAACTTATTGAACCCAACACAAGACACATTAACAATGGGAATGCGGTATTTTCTAAATAGCAATAGAGTGGTTTAGACACCTTTGATTTTTTTGTTTGTGTAATCATATGATTTGTGTCGATGGGAAGATGGATGGTTTAAAATCCAAGTCCTAGCAATGTTAGGAAATGCATTAAGGAGGTGAGGGAAAAAGATGCATTGGCGGTTGTGGGTTGGAGTGGTGTGGCAATTTGAAGTAGGTTTTCTTTTCCCCTTTTTCTTTTCTTTCTTTTCTTTCTTTTCCTTTTCTTTCAATCTTTTTTTTTTTTCCCCCCCCTTCTTTCTTCTTTTCCTTCCCTTTTTTATCTTTTTTTCTATTTCTTTCTTCTTCTTTCCCTTTTTCTTTCACTCTTTCTTTTTTTCCTTCTTCTTCACTATCTTTTAGCATGATGTAAGCCCTTTTTTATTTAGCTTTTGGGTCTCCCTTAGGACTTCTTATGGTTTGGTTCTTCAAGTGGTTCATGACCCTTCTAGTGTATCATCATCCCTTGGGGTTCGGAATGGGGCCCTTTGCAACGATCCATGTTTTGGTTGTGGAGCTTTATTTTCTTAGTGTGGCATGGCTTGTCATTAGAAGCATTGTTAGGTTTTTCAAGTTCCTAGACTTTAGATGGTTCCCCAAGTTCCTTTATCTCCCTTTTGGCCCTTCTCCCTTTAGTGGCTTGAGCTTGGATTTTGGTGTTACATCTTTTGAACATTTTCCATTTGGGCCTTTATTAATCACGTTGTTTGTACACGCACATCCCATTCATTTTTTGGCAAAAGGTGCAAAGCTCTTGCTTTTCATCTTCCTCTTGACTACCTAGCACGTGATTCGTTTGATGTGGTGACTTGGCACTTATTTGTGTTGTACCTTCAATGGTGTTTTTATCTTTCCCATTATGGGGGATCAACTAAGCAAGAAAGACTAGGGCATGCCTTCGACAATTCTTTTTTGGTGATAAAGAAGAATTTCAAGTGGAACACCTTTTGAAGGTGCAAGCACAAGTGACAACTTTGTTTTTAATTATGGGTGTGTCAACAACTTTGCTTGATTTTGATTCTCCCCTTATGGCAGCCCTTTTGTGTTGGCTAGGATGAAATTTAACCTTGGGGCACGTTGGAAAATTCGTGCATGGCACTTTTGCCCCTCTTGCCTTAATTTTTGTGTCCTTAGAGGGTCAAAGCATGGTAAAGTAGGCCAAAAAAGTAATCTTTGAATGTTAAAAAAATAATAATTGTGACAAATAGATTAGAAAGTAGGTGATGTTTTATGAAATTATCTATTTGAATTACATGAAGGCATAAAATGTGATATGTTGAAGTTTTTGAAAATTCAAGTTGTATCAACCTTTTTAAAAACCTATTTTTAATCTACTTTGCAAAATTTGCTAATAGTCACATTGTGAAAAAATTAATAGGTCAAAAAAATTAATTTGGAAATTTCACTCATATGTTGCATTTTGAAAGCGTTTAAAACACGATTTAATGAATTAAGCACATGCAATGCACTTTAGTATCATATCAAAAAATATGTTTTGGATGCTAAATCTGATTTTCTAGAAATTTACTTTTGAAAGGCTTCACATTGTCATAATCCAAAAATTCAAATTCCAAAAAATGTGTATCGAAATGAATAATGGTTCAAACATTAGTAACACATCATTTGAATTGTTTGATTTGGAAAATGTGCAATATCAACCAAAGTAATAAACTTGCAATAAATAAATAAATTAGTGAGAGTAATAACATACATTCAAAATGACCATATATGTTTTTACTTAATATGATAAACACTTCCCAAAATTTATGGCATGACTAAAATGCCTAAAATGTAGAAGATTCCAAATTTACTTTTATTTGCCAATAGGGATGACCAAATTGACATACTTTATTTTGCTTACACCCTAGAAATAATTAACACATTACTAGTTTTACACCCGCTAAACACATATTCCCCTTGTTCGGATTCCTTATTGGATTTTCAACTAGATTTAGAGCTTGAACTTTCTATGAATTTTTTTAAATTGGCATCCTCGGGCATGTTTCACTTATCGGTTGGTGGTCCATTTGGCATGGCCTTCAAGTATCTTTGAAACTTTTTTGACCTTGGATATTCAACGAGTGGCTTCATTTAGCTTCACCACTTTGTGTTTCCATGTGGCTATTAGTTGCATCCCTAGGTCCATGGCTTAGGTTTTTGGTGGGTGAAAGTAGGAAAAAAAGAGCCAAATAGTGTGTGGATAGTCATTAAAAACTGTTTTTTGAAAATTTGAAAAATCACCATGGGAACATTATATATATATAAAATTGAAATAAGTTCTTATATTTTCAAAGTTGGAATTACAAAAATTTCATGAAATTCACCATGTTTCAAGAATTTTAAAATATGTTCAAAGCATTCAAATATATATATATATATATGTATATAGAGAGATTTTAATATTCAAATGTCTTTTTACATTATTATAGTTTTGAATTTGTAATCATGGTTCAAAATAAAATTATAGATGTGACTACAATGTAAGGCTTGATGCATAGCAAATTGAGTTTTTATCATGTTATATGTCATATGTGGCCTCAAATTTGATATTCGTTTAAAAAAACTACCATGTGGAAAATGCAGTCCTTAGAAAGGATTTTAACCTTAGTGCGATTAGCTTCTTTTTGCATGTTTTCACCTTGGTGTTAGTTGGCTTTTGGCTTTAACCCAGCCTTTTGGTGGAATTTGTTGGATTACAATGGGAGAATTGTTTTATTGGTTGGTAAGTAGGGTTTTATGCCTGCAGTTTCATGATGTGTTTACTTTTCACTTATCACCATATAATTTGGGGTGGTGGTTAGAAGAGGTTGTGAGGTTGTGGTCCATGGTATTCAAGCCACTTTGGATGCCCTTCATAATTGGGTGGTGTTTTAGATGAGGTTGTAAACACTTTCAATTCCATTTCACATAAGGCCATCTTTTAAAAGCTTGGGGCAGTGGGAGGCCAGTTGTCCCAAATTTTCCTTTTTGTTTGTGTTTTCTATGGCTTTTAAGTTCTTTTGTTTTTTAGTCATCATTATTTTTTAGGGGTTTTGTCTATCATTCTTTTGTTTGTGGGCACATGCCAGGGCAATTCGTTTATAAGGCTTTTTTTTGCACTTTGCGTTGTTTTTTGCGGGTTTTCCTTGGCCAACAACACCCATATCCTTGGGCTCGCTTAGGTTGTTTTTTTCGTTTTTAATCATTTTGCAATTGGTTTTCTATGGGGTTGTTTATTCAACCCCACAAATGTTCACCCTGGGCTCCTTATGGCTTACCTCTTGGGTTCATCCCCCTTATCGAATTCTATTGCCCCTTGATGGCATTATGATCATTGGTGTCCCCTTTGGCTTTGTTTTTTTCGGCTTTTTTTTTTTATAAGAGGTTCTACACAAGAATGTTCAACATGTAAACATGTTCCTAAAACTAGGGGATGTCTAAGTGGCTTTTGGTATCCTGTTTCAATGTTTCACCGAGAGGTTTTCCTTTTTGTTTTGTTCCTTCCCCTCTTTTAAATTTTTAGAATCAATTCATTGTTTTTGATTCAAACCTAATGGGAATTATTGAGAAACTTTTAAGTCCGAGTTCATTAGAGTGCCTCAATGCCCCATTAGTTTGTTAGCAAATGGTTTTCCCCATTTCAAATGGGGGAAAAGGGTTGATTTCCTTAAAGGTCATTGCACCAACTATTTATTTGGGGAATTGGGCTTTAATTGTTTTTATCATAGCTTTTAGGTTTTTGTTGGATTTTCACCCATTTCTTTTGGAGGTGATAGGTGCAAGCAATTCGAAACCACTCTTTTTTCAGGCACATTTTAGATCAATGTGAAAGTTTCTTCCTTTGGGGGTTATAACATGTGTGCCCCCTTTTGAACAATTAGTTGAAAAAGGTGTAGATTACCTTCAGGAAAATATTTCACAGAATTGCATAACCATTTTTTTACTAGCATGATTTTTAATTTACCAATTGGGGTGCTTAAAATCATGTGTGGGGTTAGGTGTTAACGTTTGGTTTTTAACTTATGCACTCATTCTTTTTTTCCGCTTGGCTTCAGCTGTTTTATCCAACACATTGTGAACTATTACATTTGCAGTAGACATTTAAACCCTATGGGAATCCACCTTCTTGGTTGCGATCATGATGGGGAAAGGACGACCTTGTGTGTTGTTATGTGAGATGCTTTTAAGGCCATTATAAAAGACACGAAAATTTATGACTTGTAAGAGCAAACCCATGTCCTTTTGCCCATTGCCTTGCAATCTTTGCACCTTCGAATTGACATTGTGCTATTAGTTCATGGTGTCCGCACATTGGTAGACATTGTCATTGTCGACCTCACTTGAATTGATTTGGTTTTTTGTAGGCTTTTTTTATTTGTGGGGTTGATGTGATAGTCACAACTTAAGTGAAGGACGGTCTTTATCATGATCCATTCCCAATATACATGTTTACTCTAATTGTAAAGGTTTTTAATTATTTACACTAGCAAGTGGACAAGTTTTTTCATCAATGTGCCAACATGGCATGAGGAGTGAAAGGACCAAAAGCCCTCCTCTTCCAATTTTGCATGCATTTTTATAAATAGAAGGTGTTAGTGATGTTACAACATGCGCAAGCAGTTTCTATTTTGAGACATGTAGTTGCTGTAGGTGAAGGTTTATCTAGGCTCGACGTCCTTTTAGGAGCACTTCCCCTTTTGAGATGTGTAGTTGCTATAGGTGAAGGTTCATCTAGGCTTGACATCTTTTTAGGAGCACTTCCCCTTTCCTTATTTGATATGCTTTTCATGGCTAGAGAGGGTTCAAGGACTTGATGTTCCCCTTGTGGTCTGCCTTTTTAGGTGGTTCATTTGTCTTATTGGATGGGTTCCTTCCATTTTGTTCTGTGTATTCTCCCTTTTTTTTTGGGTGCTTTGGTTATTTTATGATTGGTAGAGTTTCATCATCATGTTGCTCTTGATTGTGTGGAATGACAAAACAAAACTCCAGACCCAGCTTGATTGATGTGATGATAAATCACAACTTTTCTTCCTGAATTCCTGGTTATGTGTTTAGCCAAACCTATTGACGTAAAATAATTTGGCTATTTCTAGCCAGCAAAAAAAAAAGGCCACTTGTAACTTGTGCCAAAGACTTGATCAGATGCACATTCACTAATACTTGGGCAGGCTGCCCGATTTTCCTTAGTGGTTGGAACTATGGACGGGCAGTGATCTAGCTAGCCCTTAGCATTTGGAAGTTGCTACTCCCCGCAAGGAGAATGTCTATCACTTAAAGAAGTTAAGATGTCATATCTCTATGGCCATACGTCTTTAGATTTTTTAAATTCCTTGATTGTGAAGCAACAAGTTACTTGCCAACTTGCAAGCGTCCAAATGAAATGAACTAGCGCTCTTGTGGATCCTTGACAAAAACCATCCTTTTGTTCATTGGCCTTGCCTACCAAGGCAAGGATATTGTTGTTTAGATTCATTATAGAGTATAATACTAGCTCAAGGGATTTTGGCCCCCCTAGGTAGTAGGTCTATTTTTATCCAAGGGTTTTTGAAAGATGATATTTTGGCTTGTGTTGAAACTTGAGATTAGTTAACGAGTTATGATATCTTGAAGGATTTTGGTTTCTCTTAGAGGATTTTTTGAAGATTATATTTTTGCATGGTGAAATATTTGAATTTTCATAATTTTTTATTTTGCCTTAATATACTTTTTAATGTAAATGGCAAGGCCACAGTGTGACACACCCCTTGTTTTTTTTGGCTATTTGCCTCAATTGGCCACAATACTTGCCTCTTCCCATAAGTCATGTCATTTGAGCCAATTGCTTGGACTATCAAGTGCATGATAGGTAAGGTAAACTTTTACATTGGCCACTTGAAAAGCCTCTACTCAAGTTCACTAGTGGTTATTTTTAAAAACAATTCCTTGGTTTCACAAAAGTGAACCTTTTTTTTTTTTTTTTTTTTGTTGAAAAAACAAATTTTTCCTTAAAAAAAAACCCTTTTTTTTTTTTTTTTTTTGGCTGAAAACACACATTTTGCCATAAAAAAAAACCCTTATTTTTTTTCAAATTTTCTCTCCCAAAAGATCACAAAATAGTGCAAATTCATCACCAAGAAAACCATTTCTCTAGAGGTTCTAATATTTCATCTACTTTTTGTTAAAATACTAATTTTTTTTTGACCTAATATTTTTCCCACTAGACAAATGAGAATTTTTGTTTTTGGGGGTTCAAATGCCAAATACAAATATTTTTCTGAAATTTACTGTAGTGACTAAGGCCCTTCTGTGATTTGAGATCTGTGCCCGAGGCCGGTAATGCAATCAGAAAACAATCCCAGGGTGAAAAAAGTTGATATTTCTGACACCCAAAAATTTACCCTGTCTGTGACAGCCTACGGGATCACCGGGTCGGGTGAATCTTTTGGAGGATACTTCCATGCTGGTGGGGTCCCGGCCCGGCCCGGCCGGCCCCGGAGCCCGGCCCTTCGTCCGTGCCCGTCACACCCGCGCCGTTGTGGGACCCGGCCGGCCGCGTGCCCCGTCCACCCCACGTTTGCCTTGTTCGTCTTCTTCGCTTGCTCTCCTCTTCTTCGCACAACGCTGCCGCCGCATTGCTCCCATCTCTTCTTTTGCGAGAAAGAGTTGCTGATCGTTGCTTGCTTGCTTGCAACTTGCTTCTCTGCTCTGCTCTCATATCTGTTTGATTCTCTTTACTTCTTGTCACTTTCTGTTTTGTCTGTCTTCCGTATTGTAGAGCTTTTTTTTTTGCTTCGGCTTATTACCCACTAGTGGCCGTTTCTTGAGGTCTCTGGCAAGGTTTTTGGGGTTGGAGCAATCTTGCGTTCTTTCACGGAGGCTTCGTTTCTTCGAAAGAAATTCCTCCTTTTAGTAGCTTCGATTTTCTTCTTGCCGTTGGATCTTGCTTACACACACTGAGTTGGGGGCAGCTGAAGAAAGTGAGTGGGATTTGCTTGCTGTTTTCATTTCTGGTTTTGCTCTTTGCATTAATTCAAAGGAGTGTGAGCGTGTTGTAAATATTCAATTTCTGCGAGGACGGTCGACGAATCGTGTGTGTCGGTTCAAAAGGCGGCAGTTGTATTTTTTTTGCGGGATGGGAAAAAGATCAGGGATGTCAAGCTCGTGGTTCGAGATTGCTCCTTCTCAGATGATTACAGTGGAGAGGAGGTGCTCACCGAAGCAGAGGACTCTAGGGACTATTCTAGAGAGAGTATCAGCCATGGGGCTTTGGTTGGAAGCTGCTCCACCTCAGATCATCACGGTGGAAAGAATATGTTCACCAAGACCGAGAACTCTTGACACCATAGCCGAGGAGAGCATGACCATGGTTGCAAGTCACCTAGCTTCTTCAACTGAGACTGCAGATAACGTCTTGAGACCTATGAGCTTCAACTGGGAGAGCACAAGGAACTCGAGACTGGCATCAGATTTTGTGGCATGCAATTGATGATGAATTCGCTATAGGATTACTGAAACTAGATTTCTCTTTGTTGATCCGATCAAATCTTATAGAGAGCGCTCAGATGTTGTAAGCATCCTTGACGTCGTGAAGGAGCGATTCGGATCCAAAAAGGATTTGATCAAAGCCTGTCTCACGTACAGACCGCAGGTTGGAATGCCACTCTTTTACCATCTTCCTGTTGAGCAGTAACCATACTAAATGCAAGGAAAAGGTTCTGAAGATCTGTTTGCAGCTTTTCTGTGGAAGTTGATTGTGCTATTGCATCTAGGAACTTGTGGAGATGTATCATAGACATACTGGTGGTGCTTCTTAGTTATCACTTTGTATTTTACATGCTGAGTAACAGAGCTCCAGCGCTCCTCTCTGAAATAGATCTTCTTCTTCACATTTGCAATCAAAGAGAGTGTCTGAATCCAAAGCTTCTTTTTTCTTATCATGCCATCTCCTAGCTTTTTCATTTTTGGTTTAAACCTTCGCATTTCCTCAACAATCCCAAGCTTGTATGAAATGGAAAATGGAAGCAGAAATTCCTCAAAAATCCAGAGCTTATATGAGATGGAAAAAAAATAGAAACCAATTCTTCAAACAATCCAGAGCTTGTATGAGATTGATTGAAATGGGATCTAATTTCCTCCATTTCATTCAAGCTTGGATTGTTAAGAAATTGCTCCATTTTTGGAAGAAATGGGGTCTAATTTCCTCCATTTCATATGAGCTTGGATTGTTGAAGAATCTCAAAGTTCAATTTTGATTGAAATGGGATCTAATTTCCTCCATTTCATATGAGCTTGGATTGTTGAAGAATCTCAAAGTTCAATTTTGATTGAAATGGGATCTAATTTCCTCCATTTCATTCAAGATTGGATTGTTAAGGAATTGCTCCATTTTTTGGAAGAAATGGGGTCTAATTTCCTCCATTTCATATGAGCTTGGATTGTTGAAGAATCTCAAAGTTCAATTTTGATTGAAATGGGATCTGATTCCTTCCATTTCTTACAATCTTGGATTGTTAAGGAATTGCTCCATTTTTGGAAGAAATGGGGTCTAATTTCCTCCATTTCATATTATGAGCTTGGATGGATTGTTGAAGAATCACTCCATTTCGATCAACATGGGATTGGATTTGCTCCATTTCCTACAAGCTTGGATTGTTGAGGATTGCTCCATTTCGATAGAAATATCTAGACCTTTCCATTTGAAAGAAAGCCTTCTAATCAGGTAATAAGCTCACATTTTATACTTCCATGTTGTCCCAATGTTTTGTGCACCATTACTACTCTCATATGTTGCTCATGTCCAATCCCATGCTCATGTTCCGAAACCCACCATCTTGTTCTTGCATGCACATGGATTTTTTCATTCTTTGTTTCAACTACTCCTAATTTATTTTTTTTGGATTGTGCACCCAACTTCATCAAATTGTTCTTATTGGTGCCGCACCCAAAAATGCCTAATTAGATTAGAATTTATACGTAATAACATATATTCTAAGGTAAAGATTGGATAAATATGTGCACCATGACAAACAAGGGGTGTGTCACAGTGTGGCCTCGTCATTTACATTAAAAAGTATCTTAAGGCAAAAATGAAAACTCAAATATTTCACCATGCAAAAATATAATCTTCAAAAAATCCTCTAAGAGAAACCAAAATCCTTCAAGAAATTATAATTCTATAACTAATCTCAAGTTTCAACACAAGCCAAAAATATCATCTTTCAAAAATCCTCATATAAAAATAGACCTCCTACCTAGGGGCAAAAATCCCTTAAGTTACTATACTCTATAATGAATCTAAACACAATATCCTTGCCTTGGTAGGCAAGGCCAGTAAAGGAGTTTACTTATGAGCCCTATTACATTGCAATTTTTGATCTAAGGACTTATTTTGGACTCATCCATGTATTAGGTGGATAATAAGTTTTAAGTTAATTAGTATGGGTTAAGAAAACACTAGGCACAATTGAAACTCAATTAACTTAACTTAATTTTATATGCACTTAATTTTAGGGGTTAATGGAGGGGGGGGGGTAATGGAGGAAAGTAGAGGATCCCAAATAATGTTCAAGTTCATCCACAAAAAGATGGATTATTTGAAAAAATAAGTACCCTCAATTATTAAAATGGTGACAAACCATGGAGCCAATGAGAAGAAGGCTCGGGGGGCTTAGTTTTGTTTCTTTTAGGTTTTTTGGGGGTAGGGGTGGAGTGGGTTGAGTTTTTTGTTGGGTCTGTTTCCAAAATGTGTTCCCATCAAGTTTTCAATCTGTTCTTGTCAGGTTCTCAAAATGTTCCCCAAGTTCCCAATGTGTTCCCTAAGACATTCACCGTAGCACCTCATTTTTTTTTGGGTTCTGATGTTGTTTGGCCAAGGAAATTCCATGTATAGACCAGGAAGAGGGCTGGTCATGTGCAAAGGGTGCTTCTATTTTGGGGAAGGAATCATATTTAGGCTTCTATGTTGGGGAGTGTCCCATGTTCCAAGAATATTGGTGATGAGCCAATAAAATGGCCCTTTCCTTAGGGGAAAAAAAGAAGAAGTGGCGCACCTCCTCCCTAACTAATAGAAGAATAAGTACCCCATAGTTATATGATCTCAAAGTTTAATGAATGGTAAATGCTGGTGAAGTTTACATGAAAAATGCAATTAATAATCCACTCTCTTCCAGTATTTAAGAGGTTGTCAGGGTTTTTTATGTGGCCAATTTTCATATCTTAGCGAGATTTTTTTCAAACAGAAAACAAATCAAGAATGTTATTTTTGAGCCTTTTTTCACCATTTTTCTATTAAAAAAAGAGATTTGTTGTTAATGACACTACTTCATGAATTTGAAAAACGAAAACCATGTTTTTTTTTTCTTTGAATTCATTTTTTGTGAAATTTCAACAGTTTTCACAAATAATATAATTAGTATTGAAATTGTCAAGGTACTATGGTAATATTGCAAAAAAACAATTTCTTAATTGGGGTATATAGTAGGTATTCCCCACTACTAGTAATAAGTTTATAACATGTACACAAGGATTTGTGAAATGCCCATGTGCAAGGCAAGTGAATATGCGAAAAATTATGAAGAGTAATTTCCCATTGTAGAGGTGGGAAGGTCATCTCATTTACTATGCAGTGTAAGAGCATCTCCAGCCGTGCTAAATATCCAACCCTGCAAAAATATTTTTCACATCCAAGTTTAGTTATTTAATTTTTTGCAACCCCGCCCACAAAACTTAAACTGGGATAGCAAATGGGTGGGGAACTACTAATAGCAAACCACCTGGGCCAATCATTATGATAGGCCAATCAGAAACACCGATTGCAAATGCACAGCATTGCAGCGCCTTTTACTAGCCAAGGCAAACTTCGTAATTATGCTGCACCAAAACAATTTCCCTGAGCTAAACTGGCATGTTTTGACTTTTTTTCATCCAATTTTACTGTGGAGGATCACATATGGAGCACTGCTAGAAATGCTCTAATACCCTGTAACCATGGCATTACCTTGCAAATATAATTGATGTTGCCTGTGTTTTTCCTTTGGCAAAAAATCTGCCCTTTCAGTGAGGGGCGGGAGAGGGGGTTTAGGTTCAGGTTCTTATGACTTGGAACTAAACCAACACTCTCTATACGAGGAATGGGCACAATAATTGAACTATGGAACCAACGTTTTGGTAGAACTGAGAATTGCAAGGGAAATCTTGAAAAGACTTGAACACAGGTTCAAATTTTTTTGAAGTAACCAAGCTGATTGTTTTTGCAGAGTTGATTATTACCCTAGTACCTTCACCATTTCTGCATAAATTAAATCCTTTTTTTTTGTTTGTTGAACTTTTGAAAAATTATTCATTATTTGTGCTAAAATTTTAATAAATTAAAAAATTCAACCATCAAGATTTGAATCGCAGATCTTCAATGATAGTGACTTAAAAAATTGAAACAAATCTAAACACACTAAATTGCTCCATAACATTGACAAAATTTTGTCTATTATTTTGTATATTTATTACTTGTCGAAAATTTCAAAATTAAAAAACCAGCTGTTGAGGTTAAGATTTCAAATTTAAATAGTTATTCGACAATTTGTTGCTGAAATGATAAAGGTACTATGATGAGCTGAACTTTATAGGTAATGGATTAGTTGTAAAATTTCATACCTATACAAATCCTAGTTTTAATTTGTCTTAAAACTCTGTATCTATACAATATTCAGTCACGGAGAGTGTGGAATGTGTACATGAAACTGGACTTGATTTTTGAACCAAACTTGATGAATTCTTGAACTTGTTCAAAAGGGTTGAGAAATTTGAAGAACTGGGCTCAAACTTGCACTCAGAAGCAACTAGCAAATTGTTACAAGTGTAAAGTGAAAAAGCGACTAGAGGTTTTATTAAAAAGGAAGAACTGACCAACATCACACTAAGCTTGTTACACATAAGATAAAGGACTGAACCTGCTGATTCTGCACATTTTCAGGCATTGCTATTTTTTTTCCAGAAACTGTCACAGTGGCAGATTCTGCCTTCTCCTACCTACCTGGACGATGTTAGGACCTACCTAAGCAGAACATTTAGTCCTTTATGCCAGGGAGCCAGTACTGTGTGCCAGTTATGGTTCCCAGTTCGCCAAATGGCTCGCCCTACTGGGCTTGCCTTTCAGCTCAGTAGGAGCCATAACTGGCACCCAGTGCTGGCTCACTAGTTGCGTAAAGGGTCTGTATTTGTCGATTCTAGAGGGTTTCAGGCAGTCTAATTGCAGAATCGGCTCTCGTAGCCATTTCCGAAAAAACCCGTCGACAACTACCGGAATAATAAAAGGTCCCCCCAAACCGGTTACCGGGAAGTGCGAGCGACCGGTAGGCGAAGGCAACGGCAGGAGGGGACCGGCTGAGAACTGGGCGAGCCATTTGGCGAACTGGGAACCATAACTGGCACCCAGTACTGGCTGACTAGTGCGTAAAGGGTCTGTATTTGTCGATTCTAGAGGGTTTCGGGCAGTCTTAATTTGCAGAATCGGCTCTCGTAGCCGTTTCCGAAAAAACCCGTCGACAACTACCGGAATAATAAAAGATCCCCCCAAACCGGTTACCGGGAAGTGCGAGCGACCGGTAGGCGAAGGCAACGGCAAGAGGGGACCGGCTGAGAACGTTCCCGGTGACTCGAAACCGGCGGCTGATGCGCACTGCCGTCTGGTAGAATGCCGTGGGAGGAGAACCCGAGAGACGAGAAGCAAAAGACGAAGAGGCGGCGTAGCCGCAAACAAAATCTCCAATACAAAACTCGCAGTCCCGGTCGGATCATCGTCGAAGAATTACAACTCGTTGCTTGAATAGAATTTTGTTTGATAGATTTCTAATCATCACCGGAATTCTTTGATGCGTACAAATTTTCTCGAGAGCACGCCGTTACTTACTTACAGGTGAGTGAAGAAGGAGGGAAGGGTTCAGGATTCGTTTTTCCCAGACATGCAGACAGGGTTAGGATGCATGCTCGATATGGGAGGAGAAGAGGATTGGTTTCTGGCATTCGAGGTTGTTGAATCAAGCCGTTATCGTTTGGAATGTCGGGTTTAGGATACTACCGTATGTGATCTTGGAACCTGATTGTCATTCCTCTAATTCTGTGTCCAGAGATTTCAGGTATGGCTGGAGATCATGGCAATGTGCATGTGGTGGATTCCAAGCGTGCTTGGGACTCCAAGATTGACGAGGCCCAGTCTACAGGAAAAGTTGTAAGTGTTTTCTGATCCTTCACTCACGAAGATCATGTGCTCATTTCTGAGTGCAGATTCAATTCTCACAAAGCAAGCTACTGCCGTCACAAATGCTTGTGAGTAAAGTCAGATGTCTCTGACACTGGAACGACAAGCCATGGTTATGAATTGAACAGGTTGTGGTGGATTTCACGGCCACCTGGTGTGGACCCTGCCGCCTCATGTCTCCGATTTTCACCGAACTGAGCAAGAAATATCCATCCCTCATCTTTCTCAAGGTGGACGTCGATGAAGTGCCAGTAAGTTTCTATGGCTTTCCACTATTATTGTCCTTGCAGTTGGTGTTTGAGAACACATGAAAATTTAGGGTTTCTTAGCTCTCTTTGTGATGACTACCCGGAGATTTGGGACATGAACTTGTGATGTGTTTCCTTGGGAGGATGATTTTTCTTGCTTAGTGTAAAAGATAATAGAAGCAGTTATGGATGTGGGAGAAAAGAACCGTGAATTCATTGAAGAAAAAGTAATATTGTATTGCAGAAGGGTAGCTGTTTTTGGCATTCCTGGTTGGTTTTACTTGTCCTTTGTGGACTAGGGCGGGAATGCCTGAAAATGCTGCCCTTCTACTGCATAAAGACCTGCCTATTGTGTCAGTATCCCAGCTTGTCCCTTGACGAGGACAGCTTATGTCATGGAAGCCGCTTGTGGGATATTACCACGCCTGACAATCACTCTTAAACTACAAAAGGAACTATCAGGCAGGTCTTTATGAATCTGGAAGGAATTTGGACTACTGGATTTGTGCAGGATGTAACATCAGAGTGGGAAATTCGTGCAATGCCGACATTCTTGTTCATCAAAGATGGCAAGCAGATCGACAAGATTGTTGGTGCAAACAAAGATGAGCTGGAGAAGAAAGTGCAGTATTATGCTTCACTAAGCAAATCACTAAGTACTGCTTGACCCCAAGAGGATGGATGTGTGCAGATGTTATGCTGTTGAAAAGAATCATTCTGTTTGGGGAGCTGGGGTGAGGATTATAGATATATTCTAAGAGTTTTGTGTTTCGTTTCAAAGTATAGTGACTACTAGTAAGACAAAGTTGAGTAAGAAATCCGTTTTCTACACTACTCACTATGCGGTTCTTATCTCTTGCTCTTTCTAATCCTTTTCTCGTTGCATGTATATCTGTTGTATATTTCCAGGTCTGTGAACCTGAATGACAGTATACCTACTCCTTGGATTTGCTGTACCATTTGTTGAGGAGAATTTTTTGATTGCATTGCTAGATGTTAGGTCAATGGCTACTCTGGTCAGGTCCTCAATACTGCTATCATCATGTTGTGCTTTGACAATGTGGAATGGAGTTGTGGGAACTTTTCTACACGACAGTCTTATGGCACACAAACTTGTTTTTGCCACCTACATTGTGCACCCTATAGGCTCGCTTTCTTTTGCTGTCCACATTGAGCAACCTTAAATACACTTATCTTTCCCTTGACCACCTACATTGTGCATTACTGGCAGTGGTTATCTCCTGCAGATGAGTTGGCATGGTACCAATTGGAGCTACAAGGCAGCATGGGGACAAATATTGCAAAATTTGTAGAACATCATCAGCCTGAGTAATTGGAGCCAGACATGTGAAAATGTATCAGGCACTTGCATGATTCATCCCACCCTGTATTTCAGTATGGTTGATAAGTCAACTCAGTCTCATGGAATTCTCAACCTGATGTCAGAGCCTATTACTAAGTGGTATAATGCAATAGCAGACATGAACATCTTACCTGATCATGGTTGCCAAATTCACCACAAGGTTGATGTTGTTACTTGCTCACAAAGGTCTGGGCCATTCCAATGATGCTGGTGTGTGCCAAGCTGTGCTCTCCATGATGCTATGCTGAATGCTCTGACACAGCACCTGAAAATTGTGCAACCTGTGAAAAAAAGACACGGAAGTAAGAAGTGTTGAAACTTTGTACACAAATTTTGGCTCCTGAGAGGCTGATGGGCACAGTTCCAATCATAACAAGACACGATCATGCTTACCCTAGCCTGTGTGATAAAGTTTCTAAGCTGTCAACAAACAAGCAACAGGCACCAAAAACAAAAAAAATGGTTCCTGCCACAATGTTGTACCATGCACATACTCACTCAAGCTATGGGAAACACTATCTCATAGCATAGCAACCAAGATTTCTAAGCCTCCACTCTCTTCTTGCTGATTGTCATCCCAATTGCATTTCTTGATGAACGCCGTCCTAATTGCATCGCCTACATCTTGACTCTCCTCTTAAAAGTTCTTCTTGTGTTTTGTTGTTTATCACAGAACTCCTGCTTTCCTTCCTTAGCAGTTGACTTATTCTTCACTAACACACTCAATGAGTTTCACATGCACCTTAGCAAGACCAGCACAGAAAAAGAATACCAGAGTGACAAATATGTGCAGCACCTTATCTAGAGTGTACTTCATGGGACCCACCCTTTTGTCTCACCACCAGTCACCTTTTAACTCATATTTGGGAAGTGTAGAGAATGACAAAACCTCTGTTCCTCCTGCACTTCTGGTATAATTGAGCACCAGACTTCGTAAGCATCATCAGAGTACAGTATTGCTCAGAACCTCTCTACCTGCACCAGCTGCATCAATATTTGACATCATCCAGTTTTAGTGTCCAGGCTGTGATGGGCTGCCTCTTGGTGTACCATCGTTCTTCTTCAACTACTTGCTTCGCTTGAAGTCTGCCCCAGTGGAGGTGAGTACCTAATTCTCCACCAGCCCAACACTTGGTCAAACTGCACTAACCCGGGACCATCTGCACCGAACATGAGCAAAGTTTCCTAGGAATATGAGGACCAATATTTTTTTCCAAACAAATGTACACAAGTTGGTACTATAATTTCCAATCAGAGGTGGATCTATATATCAGCAAGCAGTTCGATCTGCTGCCAATCAGCTAGTACCTTTCTTGAGCCTGATCAACCCTAGTAAGTCTGATCAGAGCTCATACACTTCCAGGACCCAAAGTTCCTGGCAGTCCGGCTCAAGTGAGAGAGTCTGGACCCTCTTTTTGTTCGAGAGTCGAAAGTAGGAATATTATTACTAAGAGCATTGAGAAATACCCATGACAGTTGTGAAATTCTTTTGTCTAAATGGAAAGGCACCTGCAGTTGTGCTTTTTCCGTATGAATTCACTGGTCACTCCTGGAGTGTAGCTGTCCATAATCCAGATGATCAATAACATATACGGTGTACATGAGAGGAATCCCGCATCTTGTGAGTCGATCAAGGTCTCTCATACTGGCAGTCGACCAATATGGATCAAAACTTTGCTTTGGCTGATCACACTCCAAGATCAAACGGCTGGCGGGATCATCCGCCGTGATCACGCAGGTAAGCGGCCGGGATTAGCACGGAGAAATCAGATCATGGCATGATTAATCTCAATTGAAATAGACTTGATGTTTCCTGACGTCCCCAGATGCGCCGACTCCTCCTTTCATGATGAGGAGCTGCTGCTGCTGCCACCTGCAGGTCTATGAATAATATTTCAGTTTAAAAGAAACACTTGTACAGATTTTAGAGATCATGGGAAGTCTGGTTCAGGTGCAGCAGAATCAATAATAACTGATCACAAAAAGTTAAGCGAATCCTCACATACGCAAAGCAAAGGTCTACCGAAAAACCAAATAAATATTTATTGTCATTTATTGGAACTTGCGCATGTACTAGAAAGAGCAAGCTCCATGTTCAAGGTGAACTGTGGACATCATGGCCACTATTCACGACATGCCATGAAGAACGCACCCATTAAAGAGATCGATTAAAATATAATATAATTATGCACAACTTGTTCGAGTTCGTTGGGTTGCCAGTCGCACTTCAACCTGCACATTTCTAGTGTACGTCTGAATAAGACCTGAAGTCATCAGCTTGCAAGTAGTCTAAGACATGCAGCCGCGGGTTTGCTGTTGTTCTAGCATGCAGAGTCGATCATGTCTTCTAGTACTTGCAACTCTCAGATCATGTCGAGATGATCTGAATATCACTGCAAAAATTAAGTAGCTGGAGCTGGATCAGAATATTCACCATCAATCTCAAACTAGTTAGCATACCAGCAGCTTTAATGGACAGCTTTGAACGTACTTGGTCTTACCTGATGTCTTTTGTCCGTGCGGAAATTCAATAGTCGATGTCAGTCATAGGTGCGAGAGGAATTTCTACTAGATCTAAGGAAAAGTAGAACTTGTAGATGACATAGAAATTATGTGCAGCAGTTTCAGAAGATCCGTTTGCTCCAGTTTCTCTACTCACCATTTACACACCTGCTTGGAGTCGATGTTTCCTAGTTTCCAGCAAAGATCTGAATGCAAGAAGAAGATCCAACTGGGGTTTGATGATTCCCCAACAGGAGTATCAATTGAAAGAGTTTATACCCTCTGCAATTTTAGGAGATTTTCGCTTACCGTGTGCATTGAATATGATCATGAATATCGGATCATGTCTGCCTGACTTTCAATCAACTTAAACTTAATTGGGTTTTGAGAAATACAGAGTTTTAGAAGAAAGATTGAAGTCTAAAGTGTCGAGGTTTACATGCAGGAGTAGCTGCTCAGCAGCAGGAAAGTATGCAATGAATCAAAGGATTTCTACTAGTGATTAAGCGCTAGCTAGATGCCAGGAGTTGGAATAATGGCTCCATCTCGGGTCAAGTCGAGTACAATCCACAAGCGTGGAGGTAGTGTTGAGATAATGAATATGAGAAGCAACGCCCGCACGGTTTCCATCTGGCCAAGTTTATGGAAACCTGTGGTCGTCTTCACCATGATTCTCTGGCTGACGCTGCGGTGGAGGAATGTAATGAGCCGTGAAGAGCGTACTATCAAACTCGAGTACGTTGTCAAGACCTCAACAGCCGCCGGGCCGGATCGACAACAACAACTAGCAGCAGCAGCAGCAGCAGCAGCAGCTGGTGGTGCAACAGCTGCTCAGTCCATCAAAATAAATGCTTCTTCAGAAGGTACCAATTTGAAGGAGATGCAGCCTGCAGCAGCTGCTTCCTCAGAAGCTCAACTGGCCGCTGCAACTACTTTACAAGGTCATTCAACAGCAGCTGAAGCTGTTGATGATCAGCTGGACGAGGGTTGTACTACAAATTGTTCTAAACTGCACGCGGGCGCAGCTGTTGTTGATCAGGTGCACGATGATGCCATCGCAACGAGTTCTTCTCCTGCGCTAGATCAGGCACCTCATGCAATGCACACAGAGGATGGCAGTTCAAAAATCTCTAAGGAGATTACAGATCAAGCAGCTCCAGCTGACATTCAGATGGAGGAGGATGGTACTGCGAATCGTTCTATGAATCTAGAAGCAGATACAATTGGGAATGAAGCTGGTGTCGATTTTACAAAGAGTAATTCGAAGCTACCCGCAGCAGCTGAACTACTGCAGACGGACGACGATACTGCGAAGCAAGGATTAACTGCAACGCACATGGAGAAAGATGCAGGTGGTGAAATGGATACTAAAAGGTTCATGCTTCAGGCCGGAGTAGTCGCAGTTCATGAGATGCTTGAGCACAGGGATGATACGGTCATCGAGACTACGAAGTTGCATGCTAGTGTCCAAGGTCTGATCCAGGAGATAAGAGCAGCAACAATGCGAGCGAATGGAGGGAATGCTGTCAAACCTCTGAGTGAAGCAGCCAAGAAGGAGTGGCACGACAGGAATCCGTGCGCGAGTCGAGAGAAGATGCCTTTGATGTACACGAGACGGAAGTTCGCGAAAGATGCAGATCCCAATCCTGCTTGGGAATTAGTCTTCCGAGAGTACGGGATTCTGCATCGGACTTGTACCAGCCGGATTCAGAACATGGAGTTTTACTTCGAGGAGAAGAATACTAGCACGGGTTGCAAGTTCATGTTGTGTGATCCTACAGCAGGATCAGGGCTTGGCAACAAAATCTTGCTGCAAACTTCGTGTTTTCTCTACGCGGTTCTCACTCAACGTGTCTTTCTTGTACCTGCTTCGACTTTTTTCTGCGATATCATGTGTGAACCTTTCGAGGGTTCGAGTTGGAGACTACCGGATCCGCACGTCCTTGGTCTTGGATCCGGGGGAAACTCTTCGTTTCAGTCAATGGATTCATTTCTAACAGCAGCTAAAGATGGCGGCGATGACGATCATGATCATAGCAAAGTCTCTGACATGATTTATGCGGTAGATCTGAGCGACAGAATGAAGTTTCAACCTGCAAACCGGTTCTACTGTCCCACGGAGCAGAGCTTGCTGCGCAACGTGACATGGGTGGGTCTCGTGGGTTGTCAGTACATCATTCCCAAGCTCTTTACGATTCCCACCTTCCGTCCCACGCTAGAATCGCTCTTTCCCACCAGAATGGTCCTTACGGACATCCTTCGAAGCTTGATGCTCCCCGTAGATACCATCTGGCGTGCCATCGAAGACGTTGACACGGTGCAACCAGAGCCGCAACCAGACCGGCGTGTGGGTGTTCAGATTCGCTATTTCCGCGGGGACTCTGAGAATCGTAGTGCACTGGAATCCCGCATCAAACAGTGCGCTTTCGAAAACGGTTTGCTTCCTCAACAGCACCTGCAGCTGGTGACCGCCGCCAATACTACAAACTCAGAATTCTCTTCCAAACGAAATCAATCACAGCTCGAAACTTCATCACCATCAAGCGTTGTCGCTGCTGCTGCTGCTGCGACAACAACGACGACGACTCCTCCACTTCGCACCCAAGTATTCATCGCTTCTCTCTACGACAGCTTCGAAAAGTCTCTCACCATGGACTACTTACAAAACCCACCAGCAAACGGCGAGAACGTGACCATAATGCAACTGAGTCGGAAATTCGAGCAAGGATTCACCATAGAAGAGGATGCACAAGCACTAGTGGAGGTGATTCTGCTCAGCTTCTCGGACGAAATCATCGTCACTCCCATGTCCACCTTCGGCGGCGTCGCTCATGCTTACGGTGCCTTGGTACCATGGTTTGCGCGGAAGGTGAAATGGTTTCACGAGAAACCAGAAGATGAAGAAGAGCCCACCGGCGTCCCTTGCGTCCGAGGACAAACCATCGACACTTGCCAGCACTTACCACAAAAGGCATTCGAGTGTCCAAATGATCCCGACTTCCATGGCACCTCCGTTGTAGCTGTCGCTCCCTACTTCAGAGATTGTCTTGTCGAGGACACTGCAAGCGGCATGCAACTCATCACCGGAATCTCGTCATCATCTGCTGCAACAACAACGACGACAACAACAACTTCTACTACTCCTACTACTCTTAGACTTTAAGTGTTGAATTCTGATGGATCCGGCTCGCTAATTAGCACAACAATCTGCTAATCCTGCTTGCTAATCATGTGTTTTTTCTTGTCTTACAGTGAACTAAATTACTTGTTAGTACTCTAATGAGAAATTAAAACTGCTAGATTAGTCTAATCTCTGTTCAACTAATCTTTGATTAATTAGTTTACATGTAAAAAAATCAGGGAAAGTTGAACAGAGATTAGACTAATTTTCTAGCATGCGCTAATTAATTGGCACCTTCTAATCTGCATGCATGTCTTGGATCTCTCTCTCGCCTTGAATCCTATTTATTTTTGGCTTTGAAAACAGAAAAAAGCTGCTAGCTTTAATTAGTTAACTAATTACTTCTACTAATTGGATTTCAAGAAGAAAGAATTTCAACCCCACCCCCCAAAAAAAAAGGTTATTATTGTGTTCAGGTTAGTTGAATTTTAACTAATTACAAATTTTCACATGAGTTAATAGAGCCCTCACCATGCTAATAATTATGGGCACATACATGATTTTATCACTACTCGGACTTCAATGCTAATCCTGTGTTTTTCCTTCTTGCTATAAAACTTGGCTTTGTTATTAGTAGATTAATTAGTGTAATTGACTCCGAAAGTTTCCAAATAAATTTGCAAACCAAAACACTCACCTCACTAATTAACCATGAGTGGTGTGTGTCACACTGCAGCCTTGCCATTTATATTAGAAAGTATCTTAAGGTAGAAGAAGAATTATGGAAACTCAAATATTTCACCATCTAAAAATATAATCTTCCAAAAAATCCTCTAAAAGAAACCAAAATCCTTCAATATATTATAACTCTATTATAACTAATCTCAATTTTCAACACAATCCAAAACATCAAAAATCCTCATATACAACTAAACCTATTTATTACCTAGCGTCCAAAATCCCTTAAGCTACTATACTTTATAATGAATCTAAACACAATATCCTTGCCTTGGTAGCCATGGCCAACAAATGAATCACATGGTTCAACCACACTAATTACCACAACCACATTAAAACCGTTTAACTAACTGAAATTTTATATTTTTCCCTAAATTCAGGAGAGCACTCTAACCTGAAACCCTGAACTAATCACACTAATTTAACCCACTAATTTCAAATTTTGGCACTAAAATCATAGCCATAATCACCAAAAATTACCAATTGAATCTCAATTTTCCAATTTCTTTAAATTGAACATTGAAGCAAAAGAAGCCCACCCGATTCATTCTTTATCCCAATTACAGGGCTAAATTAAACCTTAAATTGTCCATGCAAGCAACTAATTAGAGTGTTCTAATCCAAATATTCAAAGCTCATCATGTGCCACATGATGCATGTCTTTCTTGGGTATTAAAATTCTTAAGTTATCACAACCACAAGTTATCCAATTCTTCAAATCTTTTGATTCCAGACCGAGACATATTATTAATTCATCATAAAGTTTTGCAAAAACAAGGGTCATTGTAAAATTGTTCAACATATGTAGACTTGGTGTGGAATATTTCCAAATTCGAGCATTTTTTTTTCCATTGGTTTTTAGGGATGATACTACTACATACATTTTTCATTTGTTACATCATTTCATTCATTTCTGAAATTATCTAACCATTTTAAGTGTTTAAAAAGATCCAAGGCTCCCACATCTTCCCAAAGATTTCACACCAAATTTACAATATAGTTAGTTACATGTGCAAAATTGGCCTACTTAGATTTTAGGGCTTTTCCATAGATGGAACCAGAACTTTGTTTTGGGTGTGAAATTTAGCCAAAATGTGAAAAATAAAATTGAAACACTTGGAATATTCTGTTGAAGTATTAATTCCCTTTTCTCTCTCAAAAAAAATCACCAGATTTTGGGTAACACTATTTGGAAAAAAAATTAGACACATTTGGAGTCTGATTTTAGTTTGGTATCATTTTTTTAAACTAATTTGTTTACTACTTAGACATGCTAAATCCCTCTTGGGTTGCTAGCTAATGATGCAGCATCAGAAAGTTGGATGAGACACGAAGTCATTTGGGTATTTTCCAATTTCAATTTTGTGATATAAAAATTTTGCAAATTTATCCAAAAATATTTTACTGAAATTACTACTTGAATTTACACTGGGAAAAACATATTTCTCCAATATTTTCCCGGTTATTTGGTGGAAAAAACAACAAAATTTCTCCCTAAAAAACCATTAATAATCATCTTCTCAACCCACTTTTGGTTCACCAATCCAACTTGGGAGATGAGAAATCAAAAGATGGGGAACACTGGTTAATGCTCTAGAACCAATTATTGTGAGTAACTGGTTGGAGAACATTGGTGAATGGATGGAACTTAGTTAGACCCCACCATCTAATGTGGTTGGGGGACATTGGTTATGATCTAGAACCCATTACCACCCATGGGAACAACATGGGTCACCCTACTAAACTTGATGGCCCATTCCAAGGTGGAATGGGCCCTACTAGGCTCATTCCATAATACACTTTCCCACCCCCAAAAGATTTGTAATAGGGATTAGGTAGCTGGCAAGAAGGCCCTCATCATGGGGAATAATGAAGGTGTATCCAATAACCATTGCCCTCTTGCTAGTTAGCAGACATTAATGAAACAACCTATAGATGGATGTATATCACTTTTCATCCAAAAACACAACATGAGATACAAGCATTTTTCAATATGCATAATCACAAAAAAAATTCTTAAGGATGCAAAACAAGCATAACCACACAATTCAAAGCATGGCACAAAAGGACAAGCTCATGCAAAATCATGCAAAGCAAAAAAAAAACAAGCCCAAACAACCCGTTGGTTGGCCAGACTTGGTCATTAGGGGAATTTAGCATCTCACATACAATACACCACAGGCATGGAGACCTAATCAAGAAGAGACAAGGTATCATATCCAAGAAGCAAAGGCAAGAGAAAATTCTTAATGCTTGTGCAATATGCTTATGCCATTTAAGTACCATTGATTTGGTCTTTTTGCTTGGATTGATTCTTTTTGTCAAATGAAAACATTGAAACACCACCATACACGAAAAAGAGAGTTCAACTTCAAAGAGTTACACCTATGTATGCCGTACACACATCAAGTCTTTGTTCCATACCTTAGTGAACCTAACAAAAGCTCTACACCCCTTGATCATGTTGTCATTGCTTTAAAATGTACATAGAAATCCATTATATACACTTCAACTCAGTAAAGAATTCAAAGTGGCTTAATCCTTTGTAGCTCTAACCCGATGAATTATATTTTTGCATGTTCATCAACAATATGCTAACTACTCCCTTCAACTCCAAAAAAAGAATTGTCTTGTTTTCTAATGTTGTTTGGATCATGTTTTTTGAACACTTTCATGTCAAGATGCACTCAATTGGACTAGATTTCAATGCTTAATTTTGTATTCTAAAATTGATTGAATATGTTGGTTTTTACCTATAATTATTTTTTATTGAACATGTTGGTTTTGACCTATAATTATTTTTTCTTCAAAATAATTTTTGTGATTACATTGGAGTTTTTAATTTAGGTTCATGAGGAAGAAAATCAATTTTAGTACGTAGACTCCTCCACCACCCACATGTGTATCACACACGATGAATGAACGGAAATAGTCAAAACTTGAAAAAGTTGCAAAAGATACTTAGTACACAAGGAATCACAAGAAGCCGGTGTCCCTTGGGACTAGGTGAAGGTTCCCGGTTTAGAATTGGAGACCCCGTTCCGAGTCTTGTTCTTTAAGAAAACAAAACCAGGTTCCCATTACGGGTTTTTCCACTTGTTCTTACTAAGTGGCACGGAAACTAGTGGTTCTTAATTCTTACCCACCATAGCTAGCGGGTACCCATACCCACACCACATCGGTTACAAGTTACAACCCCTAATGGTCTCTAGTAATAAAAATTCTGGAAAATTCCTACCCATCCCATGTGCAAGGGGGGCGGGAGCGG
>Ga0209611_10002243_pt1 | contig 33869 bp, 21 predicted proteins | sample S1TSphgellanicum_3_FD_187693 | JGI IMG/M metagenome (GOLD analysis project Ga0209611, IMG submission 187693) | Host-associated microbial communities from peat moss isolated from Minnesota, USA - S1T2_Fc - Sphagnum magellanicum MG (SPAdes) (version 2) | ecosystem: Host-associated > Plants > Peat...
CTTTTAATATTCTTATTTTCTTACACTATGGAACTTTTTGGTACATGTCTTTTTTCTTCCTTGCAATTGTTTTACAACTTCATTTACATTTATTGTTGTTTTATGGATTTTTTGGTGTATTTTCTTTTTATACTTTTCAATTTCTTCATCTAAAAAAATAATAATAATAAATTAAGGTGGGAGACATGCCAATTGGGATAGACATGGTGGCAGATGTCTAGAACATGTTGGTAGATGAGGCCTCTTTAAAGTCCATTTCAAATGCATTGCAAATTAGCAACTCAAGGAGATTACAAAGGTCCATGACTAGGGCATTGGGTCATCATTTTCAAATGTTTTGTCACATGAATGTTGATGAAGTTTGTAGAACAATAAAAAAGTTGTACTACCCATCCATGAACTTATGCTGAAGATAACTCATATCCATTGACCTTGCACACAACATTTTTTTTTAAATCGGCCTTGTTCAAAACATTGAACACAATTACTCACCACGTTCAACTTTTAGAAACATAAACACCCTCCACCAATGGCTAATTATGTGGGGAAACATCTTGCACCAACAAACCTAAATGCTTAATTGCTTCAAAGAAAAATAATTGTGAACCTTGAACAATCATTTTGCAAAGGAAAATTAGAGGCGGGGATGGATGTTAGGGCTTGCCCAAAACAATGTTACACATAATCTATACACAAAAGCTTTTCATGAAAGGGCAATTTTTTAAAGGTAGACTTGTCAATTTGCTTCAAGTAACTTAAACGCTCAGCTATCTAGACATTTTTTAAGCTACCTAGGACTTAAGCTCAATGGTAGGTGACCTACATGGCATGGTTGTTTTGGTATTTTGTATCTAGGTTCCAACCCAATGGTATGCAAGTGAAAATCTAGTTGCCCTCTACCACTAAGCTTAACTTTGGCATGCCAACAACTTGTTGAGTTAGGTCTACTATTGTGTTTCCAAAAAAAAAAAAAAATTAAATCAAGGGCAATATAAAAAAAAATTAAAATTGTAGCTCATTCCAAAATAGAATGGCCAACTTCTAAATGTGAGATATGTCAATTTCAAAACATAATTTTACATGTCCAAGATTTGTAACTATATCTAGAAGGCACATTAAATCCATAACATTTCTTCTTAACATGAGAAATCATCTTATTTTTTGGGTTGGCTCTAGCATTTTTCATAAAGGCTCGTAGTTTTTTCTATTGTGCAAATAGTAGGATCTCGGCCATAAGATCTGGAAACAATCTTGGATAGGTCATTACACATAATAAGGCCTTCAGATGGGGGGCATCATTCGTAATCAACACTTGCCCTTAACAACTACCTAGTAACGCCCCCCTCCATGGGCCTTACATACCACAAAAATTGCTACATTTTAATGAAAGCAATGTTATCTTGCTTTTGAAAGATCTAGGGGTAAAATTGCCCATCATCAAATATGTACTTTATCATCAAACAATTCCAATTTTTTTTCATTCCTTAACCAAATTGAGTGACTTTTGTGTCATTGGACGTGCAAATTGAAATGCTACAAATGTTCATGTTCTTTCAATGACAAATAAAATAAAATAAAATGCAAAAAACACTAGAAGAAGATGAGTTTTTTTCTTGTTATTTTTTCATTATTCATTTTTTTTGCATTTCAAAGATGATTTCTAGAACTTGAAGTAGTGCTCCCATAACATTTTAAACCATTCAAAATGAAACACATATGATGAAGATATAAATAATTGATGAATATGTATCATTATTAAGTTATAAGTAATTGTTTTATAGTCATAACATAGTTGAACAATAGTACTTTAGTAGTGGTGCATTAGTGGCCATACTAACCATATCAATGGGAATCATAATCAAAAATTTGATGTAAATGTATCCCATAACGGGTGGTGGAGATGTGGACACATGGCATAATCACATGTATGTACATTGTACACTAATTGCAACATAGTTGTTGCTTTAGAGACACATTTATAATAGTTTTACAATAGTTGCCACATGCAAATACAATGCAACTTCTAAAAAAGTCATACATGGTTGACTACTTATGTATGTACGATGTGTATAAATTACCATATAGAAAACCCATTGTCAACTCATTCACAATTATAATACAACTGATTGATTTTCTGACATAGCAATTTATTTATTAATACACCACATTTCTAAAGGGATAGTTGTACAATAATTCTAATACCCAAGGGATAATTGCATAATAGTTGTATATGAGTTGTTTTTTGAGCTTTAGTTACATGGTAATGCGGTTTCAGATAACAGGATTTTTCATAGTGAAAAATATAAAATGAAGAAACCATTCAAATTTTGATAATGTAACTTTTGAAATATGCATATGGTTATAATATGTTGGATGAGGTGGTGTTGTCACATACTAATCAAAAACCAGCCTTGAACTTTAATATGAGGATCAAGTTTACCTGGTTGGGTAGGTAATTCAAAAATTAAATATTAGTTAGATTTGGTAGTTAGATTAGTAAGTATCTAAACATTGTAGTTGAAATGGTGGATTACTAATCATGTCTTAATTTGCATTGAAAGCTCAAAACTTGTTAAGCTTTTAGAAATTTTCTCATGTATTTATTTTGATATTTCCTCTTGTTGGATACATGTTAATGCATTCTATTGGTTTTACATTGAAAACCAATTGGGGAGTTGTTTGAAAAATAATTTCTATTTTTTGTTGTTGTGAAAACCATTCGAGTAGTGTCACTCAAAAGTGATTTGTGAGGAGTTAAAAAAATGGTAGGAAAAATGTATACATTCGCCATGTTTAAAGCTAACAAACTTGAAGGGTCTTTTAACTATGCAATTTGGAATGTCAATATGAAGGTGATTATGATGAAAGATAAATTATGGAATGTTGTTTAACCTACAATTATGTCTCTTAGGATGTTTATTGGAATGTCTATAAAAAAATTTACTAAGATGTATATTGGAATGTCCAATAACATTACAATTACACCTTCATTAATTGTTGTATAGATTATTGTTTTCAATGATATAAAGAACCAAGCCATGAAAATTTTGTTCTTGTTAATGAAAAATGACATAATTTATTACATAATTGACCAAGATGAACCAAGTGCTTGTTGGACCATGCTACAACATTTATTTGAAACAAAAAAATACCATTGAAGGACAATTTTTCTTGTTAAACAAATGACATGTTGTGCATGGAAGAAAGAATGTTAATTGAAAAGCTTTTATGAGGTGTGAAAGGGGTGATCACATTTGTGAAAATTGCAAGAGAAACTACGAATGATAATATCACAATGCATGTCATATTGAATACATTCCTCACTAGTTATGAAAGATTCATTTAATCTATCATTGGGCAAGACCAACTACCTTCTTTGATCAATTGGTTGTAAAATTACACATAAGATACACACACACCCACATCATGAATTTATAAACTTCTTCTTACACATGTAACACAACTTATGAAACATGGGGTCACAATTTTACTTGATATTTGTGGGATTGTAGAATCCAATGAAAAAGAGGAAAAAACAAGAAGGGATTTCACATACTATGTACATGATGATAGTGTTGTTATACTAGAGTTTGCAAGAATAACATGTTTAAAATGTCAAAAAGCCAATTGTTGGAAGTTAGAAAAGCTAGAAGAAGAAACATCTTTTAAAAGTGTGGTTCAAGTATATGGTGTTTTTTCAGATGAAAATAGAGGTTCAATAGCAACAATGAGTTTAAGAATTCAGGTTCAAGTATGTGGTTTTTGATGAAAGCATGAATGTAGCAACAAGGTAAGTAATTGGGATTCAAATATGTGCTTTTGGTACCAAAAGTGTTGGATGAATCTCTACACCCAAGGAAAAAAAAACTATACATAAATAGAGATGAGGTTGTGATAGGGTGGGTAGGTAGTAGAAAGGATGGAATGTTCAAAATGCTGCAATTTGCTCATATTCTTTGTGTATGTCTTTTTTCACAAGAAGTGGGAATGAGATTTGCATATGTGATATATTGGTAGTAGAAGGGATCGCAATGCAATGTGCATATTATTTATGTGTGTTTTTAAAAAAAAATGAAGATTAACTTTTGAGTGTATTTTGGAATTGGGATTTGTGGCTTGGAATGAAGTGGAAGTGCATAGGGACCATGTTATGATAGGAGGTTTTTTTTTCTCATTGTTCATGATATACATATCACACTCTTTGGATACAAGTAGTTTCCAATATCACCTTACTTAAAATTGCAAATCTTTCCAAGCTTTTTATTACTCATTATCTATGTCATAGTTCATCCATGTAATTCATACATACGACCAATTGCATTTTGGTCAATAATTTGATAAACACATAATTTTATCAATCATAAATTGTTATCAATATTGTCAATTACATGGATATAATGTATATTGATATCATCAATTATGTGAAAAAATAATTATTCATGCTCTTCACATTAAGAAAGAAAACCTAGCACATTCCTTGTCCCCTTTGCTTAAATATGGGCTTTATATATTGAATATAATTATTGATTATATATTGAATGCATATATTTATTGAGGTTGATATAAACCTTGCATCCTAGGGCAAGCACGAGTACATGTTATCCATTCATGTGGTAGCTGTTTGCATCCATATAAAAACATTCATCCATATGAAAGACTTTTGTGCACATTCATGTCAACACGTTCATCCTAATGCTCATGTTAGGTGCATGAAGGTAGTAGTAAATTGGTGATTTTGAGTAAGTGAAAATAATGGGGGGTCAATTTTCGGTGGCCTTGTTATTTGGTATAGGAAAAGGGTATTGAAAGGGTATGAAGATAGACCTTTTTCTTCCTTAATCCTATCATAGCATGGACCTTAGAAAACATGTAAGGCCATGGACAACCTTGTGTGGATGAAAATTACATGTAGGGTTAAGGCCTCTTGAGGCCTTATTGAAATAAGGGGCCTAGGACAAGGCCATAAGGGTGCCAAGGTGCCCTCCAAATACACTTAGGAAATTTCACGAATACAAGGTGCCCTCCAAATACACTTAGGAAATTTCTCCCAAGTGCTTGATAGGCACTTAGAAATTACAAAGGGTTGTATTTATACTTAACCCTCAATTAGCCTTCATATTGACCTAATCATGTGATAACAATCTTTAATCAAAACTAACCAACAACTAATTGAAAAATTTGAAACCAGTCCATTCCAACTGTTTTTTTCGTTTGGACATTAACCAAAACCCAAAGGTTCTTAGTTCTTACCCATGATTGGATTTAGCCAGATTTGGCTACAGGTTTGAGAGGGAATTTAGCATTATTAAATGGCAACTGGTTTTTATAGCCTGTCTAAATAATTAAACACACTAATTTTTAAAATGCTACCAAACTGAAATCAAAGTCCAAATGTGGCGAAATTTTAGTCCAAATGTGGCGAAATTTTTTCCAGACCTTTTTTCTTTTTTTTTTTTTTCGAAAATTTTCCATTTTTCCAAGGAAAAAAAGGGGAATATTTTGACAGAATATTTCTGTTTTAGTTTTATTTGAATATATTTTTGTCATTTTGGCGAAATTTTGCAACAAAAAGAAACGCTGGTTCTTTTTAGAAAAAAAATGAACCCAAAGTTTTCTTGTTACAAGTGGAGATATTACCAGAGGCTGTAGTGGCTGATGCATAACCGTGGTTCTCAATTTTTAGAGAAAAATCAAATATCCACCTGAAACTGTCGGGTCTTTTCCGGTTCCTTCATTTAACCCGTAGGTTCCTTGAAGTATTTTTTGAGATACCCGGAACGAAGAGTTTTTTGAATCTGATTCGCTTCGAATAATTGGACCCGGAGGTTCTTCTATCCAGAAATGTTTCAAATAACCGGATCCGGAGGGTATTTGAAAATACCCTCCCCACGTTGGTGCACGCCGGTCTTTCCGATTAGGGTTCCAAGTTCGCACTTTTGACGCTCATTGACTTGCTGGCGCAGCAGGGCTTCGCGAAGTCGAGGAGCGGAGAACCTCGTGCGTGATCGGGGGGAAGTCGTCGTCGTCGTCATCTATCCACGAGAGAGGAGAGGAGACGAAAGAAAGCAAAGCAAAGCTTGGAAATTTTTTTTCAGGAAGAAAGTTCAAAGAGGGAAGAGGAGAAGTAAAGAAGCAAACCAAACCAAAGCAAGGAGAAGTAAGTTTGAAGGCTTCTAAGTGCAACGGAGCAGACAAGATTGTTTTTTTTTGTCTCAGCCATGGATTGCTCCACCAGCTTTAGTCGGACGTGCATCGCACTTACTTTGTGTGTTTCTATCTTCTTCTTGCAAGTCTCGGCTGAAGGTAATAGATTTTTTTTCTTTTTTTTTTTTTAAGTTTTATGTTTCTGTGCTTCTTCCTTTTGGATTTGATGGCTATGCTTAGAGTCTTCTGTGACCTTATTCTTTTACTAGAGTGGCAGGGAAGGGAAAGTCTTGTTAGGGTTTCGAGCAGTAGAGAAAGGGAAAGTTGCAACACGATAAGAACTGTGTTTTGTGTGGAGAGCGAGAGACAGACACAGACACAGAGAGAGGGGGTTTGCTTCCAATGGAATTTTCAACTCATGCGGGTGTGGCGTCATCATGAGGATGAAGCTGCAAAGGTCTTTAAGAGTGAAGTGAAGGTTTGTTTTGACATTTTAGGCAATAGGAGGAATTGGAGAGCAGTGTACTACTCAGTCTCACCATGATATTTGAAGCAGTGAAATCCTTCTACCAGAGAAAGCGATGAAAGGGGGAAAGGGAGCGCTTGGTGTATTGCTCAATTGTAATGATCATGACTGATGATTGTCTGTGGGGCACACAACTCTACAGGATGCTTCTGGATAAGCAGCTGTCAGAACAGATGGATGGGAGGGTGTGGACCTGGGTATACACAAGTGGAGACATCAAATGATTGCAAGGGCCTGTGTGCAGAGCCCCACTACCCATCATGCCCGCCCTTCTTCACCCGCTTTCAATGTTGCAAGGAAGGTCTGACTCTTTACCATCTCTCAGATTCTTAAGCTTCTAGGTAGTGTTTGCATGATTTCTTGAACTGTTCAATACTCACCTCCCTGTTACTCTTTTTGGCCTTCACTTGGAACTATGATGTATTGACTAACTGACAGTGGGCTTGGAAACAGGCAAGGCAACGGAACATGCAGACTGTAGTCAGTGTCCAAACAAGGTGGATGTTGGAGATGAGTGGCTTTGTTGTGGCGATTGTTCCGAGCCTCAGATTACAGACACGGATGCCAGGGTTGGCTTCTGCCAGACGGGTGCTACATTGGGCTCTCAATTGAAACCACGAGGTCAGCTGCTCTCTCAGTGTTGACAGCAAGTATGTGATCTTGTTCTATGACTGTTGATATTGCCAGTCTGGTTGAATTGAGGTGCAGCCCTTGAGTTAGAGTGGAGATGAGTTGAGCTGAGATGGTGGAGGTGAATTCACATGCCTAGCATGCACTATCGTCCTGGAACCTTTTCAGAAGTTGCCATAAGTTGTTAACCCAAGTCTTGGGTCAAAGAGATTCTTAACCTGAACCATCACCTCCTCCTTAAACCATCCCTGGGTGTTCCTAGGGATGGGACCTCAGCCCCTGCCCTGCTTGCTACACTCCCTTGTTGCAACCAGATCACTCTCTGTGTAAAGGACTTCCAAGATTGAGACCTTTTGACATACCTTTTTGACATGAATAGAATCTTTGTGACTGGAAATGGAGCTTGAAAGAGTTGAGCACATATTTTGCAATCAACTATGGATGATATGGTTATCTGCTGAATGTGGGAACTAGATCTGCAGCTGTTGGATCAGTATAATACTTGCATTCTCACCTTTCAATTGTGGATTAGCCAATATCTCCTTGCCTTTTTCCATATTGTGTGCAGTTCCTAAAGCACAGAGCTGGGTTCCCTCTAAAGAAATGATGACATCAATTTCAGAGAGGGGCCCACCTGGATGAGATGTGCTTTCTAACATGTGAGCCTCTTCAGAGCAATCACTCAACAAATTCTTCTCAGTGGTTTCTGTGGCAAATTCATCAAAGCCCTAATTATAAGTTTAAGAATCCTCCTTCCTTCTGTTTCTCTATTTGTTTTTATCTATGGGACCTCTGTTCTTTGTACCACAAGAACAATGCATTTACACAGATTTGTGAAATTGATACATTAGCTTCTTGCAACAGAGGTTGTCAGATGGAGCACAAGCGAGTGGGGAAAATGTTCAACTGGCTGTGGGGGAGGTTTGAGAAAGCGGCATGTCAAGTGTCTCCGTTATGTTGAGCATGCCCTTCACCTGCCAGCTGTTGTAAATGACAGTGAATGCCCAGCTGCCACAATGGTACTATTTTTGCTTCTCTAACTCTTCCATTCTTCTACCATTTCTCCAACTACCTTCTGACCTGTCTGAAAGTTATCAAGGTTGTATATGGGCTAGCAGGTATCCAGCCAGGGTCTTCAGTGAAAATGCATCTATGTAGACTAAAACTGAGAGCTCATTTCTGTGGCAGCCTGCACGGGAAGAGGCCTGTAACTTGACAGCATGTAGTGGTACCCGGCCGCATCACAAGAAAAGACGGCTGCCAATCTGGGCAATTGTGTTGATCAGTTTATTCACCATAGCTACAGCAGGTGGATTGGCATTTGCTGGTTATCTGTTGTACAAAAGGTGCACTTCCTTGCCCTCAATGAGTGAGAAACTGTCACTGTGATTTATACGGCTAGTTGAATAGTTCATTTTGAACTAATTCTTCCCTTCTATGCATTTCCTCTTCCCTGTTCTTAGTCCTTATTGGGAGTATTTCTTTTACTCAAAAGGAAACAAAAATTCACCTGGTTCCTGTTTTGAATTGAGAATATGGAGATTTCTTCATTCGCATGAGAGTATTACTAGCCATGGACTTCTTTCAGAACTTTTTTCTCTTCTTAGGAAAAGCAATCTGCTCCTAAAGCATCTGCAATGGTTTCATACAATATTTTCTCAGAAAGTGTCTTCTGGTGAATTTGCTTTGTTGCAGGAGGACTGAAAATTCAAACCATGGATTTGTGTATGTAATGCTGGAGGGATACTAGTGTGTTAAGACACCTGCTCTTCAATTATGGTACTGCGCTCCAGCGAAATCTGGAAGAAGTCAGCCTGTGAAGACTTTGTATGGTACAAAACAATAATAGTTGGGTGTCACCAGATTAAATCATCTTCGAAGTTACTTACAGCATGTGTGTGCTCCCTCTACATGGCTTCCTAATGTCTTTTGAAGACCTATAGTTGGAACCATTGCTCATAACTTGGTCAGTTCTTGACATTGAACTGTGAGGTGGAGTCGCCACAGAGGAACCTCCCGTCTCAGAATCAGAATCTTTAGGAGGATAGCGCATGCTGCATGAAACAAATAGCATTGGATGTATATGTAATGGATTCTTTTTGGGAGAACTCAGAATAAATTTATTACATAGTGAAGTGCCCTATGTTTGATGATGATCTTGAGAATTTGATTCAATGGACTACACTTCAAATTCAATGGACTACACTTAAAATAGACTTCAAAACAAAATTTGAAAAGTGATGAGAAAGGAAGGATGCAGATGAACAAAACTGTGAAAATAAATTTTAAAAATCAACAACTCCTGCACACAAAGAAAAAAAGCAAAAAAAAAGAAGTTGTCATGAACTTTGTTTGAGTGCGATCGACCTCACGAGCTTTGCCTTTTGACAACACCTTAGAGGTAAAGATAGAAATATAGAAAGAAAGTGGAAAAAGTAACTGGAATTTTTTTTTATAAAAAATTTTAATTAAATTTTTTTTTAATTATATATATACATATATGGATGTTTCTTTTAGTAGGGGAAGGTTTTGCTACCCGGACCTTTTTTAATTTTTGACCCCTCCCCTTGGCCTACCAACTTCAGAACAAGACCTTAAATCCAAAATGTTCGGATAGCCAAACCTTCTCCTATACCCAACAACTAACCACCCACTTGCCCGCACCTAGGCACTAACTATCTATGCCTTTGTGCTCATGTACTAATTTTCCTTACTAATCACCTATGTCCCCCCTACTTAATAGCCATCTTTGTGCTCCCATCTACCTACTAATCAAATACCTATTTAATCATGACCATCTAGTTACTTATTAACCATCCACCACGACTTGTGTCTACCCTAACATTGTATTTGCCTATGCACTAACCACCTATGTGCCCACTACTTAACAAGCACCTACTTAATCATAGTCATTGATTAAGTAGGTGTAAGTATTATACATTTGTGTGAAATATTGTAGTACCTTTACCATTCCGACATTTTTTGAAGGGGTTTTTTTTTTTTGGTTCATTTTTTCACCTAGTTAGTTGAAACAAAATTTTCCTTAGATTCTTACAATTGAGGTCCGGAAAAAAAATGCCAAGTATAGTGTTTGGTGGTTTTCTTTTTGTTAGAGGACCACTGACTCAAGTGTTGTAATAGTATGAGATTTGAGGCATTTTTTTTAAATTTTAAGATTTAGACGCCTTATAAAAGGCATAAAATTTTATATATATATATATATATATATATATATATATATATATATATATGAATATAATTTTAAAACTTGTAACAATTACAATGTTAAAATATTACAAAATTGAAAAAACAACAACAACAAGAGAACACAAACAACAATTTAAAATGGGACCTCAAAAAGAAGACCTTAATGAAGGTCCTTCAATTTGGGATCTCAAAATCCCTGACTGATGACTATCTTCTATAACTTCAATTGATTTTGGTTTTCACCCACTTCTCAAATCTCCATTGTCAAAAAAGGCGGCATCATTCTTATTACTGCTTAGAAATGACTTGATTGCTTTAAACAATAATATATGGGGAATGGAAAACTTGTACCATTCCTTTTATGGCACCTAAAAAACCCAATTATGAAAATTTTATCAAATCTCTCACCTTTTTTAATATGCAAATAAAATTGCTAAAATTAACCAATACAATAAATCTCACAACATCACAAAATTAGCATTCAATGATTTAGTAATGAAAGTTGTGCACAATTTGTTTATTCATAGGTTTGTATGTTTTGCACACGAATTATTGTGCATTGAAAACAAGTTTGACAAACAAATAAATGTGCTAACAAATGAAATACAAACTTATGAATGAACAAATTACACATCATTCCATATATCCATGTGTTAGATATGTTTTCAACATGACATTTGTGTTTCAAATGTACAAATCAATGAATAAACAAACTTTGCATAATTTATATTATTAAATCGTTAAATGTTAAGTTTGTCATGGAACCCATTATTATCATTAATGTACCACTTACTTACAATACTCAAATATTACAAAAGAAGAAAAACACAAATATAACTTGAAGAGACCTTTAACCTTTGTAACCAAACTTGAGGTTAATTATTTACCATATTTGAAGTTTAGGGTTAAGGAGATATCATCCTAGTTGATTGTCAAGGTGTTGATTCTCTCTTGTGAGAATATCTATGGTTCTCTAGCATGACAATTTTCATAAGGGGTGATAACCTCCAATTTTCACAATGAAAAACTACCTAAAATTGTAGACAAATATTATGGGGATTTTGATAGCCACCTAACATTGGTGTAAACATATGAAGATATTGCACACTTTGGCATATTATGTAATTTGGCTATTGCATCTTTTGCCATACCCAATTGAGGTTTGTATAAAAGCGTAAGTAGTATTACAAATTTCACCAAGCATAATGTTAACTTTTAGAAAAATGAAGGTATTGCAAAATATGCAACATCATTGAATTAAACACATTTTAAACAAACATTGTAAACATTAATCACTAGTGTAAATATTACGAAACCATATACTTAAACCCAAAAATTGAAGAGAAACACAAATAACACTTCATTGCAATGCATAGTGCCATTAAAAAGATAGGTAACAATTAACAACACTATCTTGGGGAGGTCAATTCCATTTTATTCCAAACAATGTGCAAAACAATTAAGGGGGCAACTTTTTTTAAAAGGTAAAAAAATAATTTACATAAATGTGTTTCAAGGTGCTTATAATTCAATATGAGAACATACGTAAAATATATAATATATTTTGGGATATACCTAAAATATTTTCAAAATATGTCATTATTTCATAGCAAATTTAAAAATATCCTTTTATGTCTAGTGTTTTCTAAAATATACAAGCAATGATTTCTTCAGCAACATTATGTCATCAAGTCTTGTCCATAATATAAAAATAAATAAACTCAAATTCAAAGTTTGATGGAGGTTACTCTTAAAACTTTGTTGATGCCTAACCAAAACAATAACTTCACCAAAAGATTGAAGGTTCTACTTAAATGTTATGTGTAACAATCATGTTCTTTTCTCAAATTTTAAAAAAAATCATAAATATTAAACGGTCATGTTTTGTTGGGGAAAAAAATCCAAACAATTCTCAAGTAATTTTTGCCCAAAAAAAATTACATATATGCAATATCAACATTAAAAAAGAAAAAAATCATTAATGCTTAATAGGGTTTTTTTTTTGGGTGAACATTTTTTTGTCAATTGGTAAAAGAAAAAATACTAGGCATGCAAAGCTTAGAAAAGATTTCAAGTTCAATTTTTTTGAAAATTCATCATAAATAAATGGTCGGTAGGAATTATGGAGTCATCTGAATGATGGACAACCAACTATTGTTATTGCCATTAACTATATACCTTCGATGTTGGATGCCATATCTTGACCTCCCACCAACATCAATTGCAACTCCTATGTTTTGCAATAGGGTACCATTGTTGAAAGAATTGAGAGATGTTGGGAGATTGCCACCAATATGGAGCTTCAATATTGTCTGGGAATAAATTAATAAGGTGAAATCTTCTACATCATGGTGTATTTTTAGTTAGTGAATGTTGCACAACAAGTAGCATATGGAAGCAATTGTTGTAACATGAATGTTGACTTGCTACAAAACTTGCAAGCTACAATAGATCTTTTTGGTTTGAAAATTTTATACATAAGTTCAAAAATGGAATGCACAAATGAATCTACGAAGGGCAAAGTGTAATTTGTTTTTGCTTGAAAGTTGAATAGAAAAGCTTGAAATGAAACATGCAAATGAATCTACTAATGGGCAATGTGATTTGTTTGGCTTAAAGGTTGAATACAAAAGCTTAAAAATGGGATGCACAAAAGAGACCAATGTATGGCTTCAAATAACAAGTAACTATACCAAGTGGTCCTCTACCCTAATTTGTGGCATTTGTGTAGTTTAATTAGAAGTTGTAAAATCTTGTTTTGCAAGTGAGAAGGGGTGGATGTTGAAAAGGTTTGTTTGTGTGACACTTGGAGTATAAAAAGTTACAATTCTCAAACCTTGGCAACAATATTTTGAAATACAAAATCCATATCAAAACATAATTTTTTGGTGTGCAAATCTTTTCATTTATTGTTAGATATTGATATACATACATACAATGTAATGTTTGAGTATTCCATACTGTAACCACTTGCATGTGACATTTGGTCACTTCATTTTGGAACTATAGAAGAGGATCATCTCTTCCTAATAAAATAGTTATTCGCATTGCAAATTGTGTCTCTACCTCTTCCAACATCATATCAAACCTTGGAAAAGATAAATGTCATGAATATTTCCTAAGTGTTCTTTTCAAAATATATATATAGATATTCAATTTAAAGCTAATTTTTGAATTATGAATTAATTTACTTTCGATAATTGATTGATATGTCCCAAGGGGAATAATGTAAACAATTAACAACATGAAGAAGTTTCAATATCAATATGTTATGACAAGATTAAAATTGACGATAATTTTAATTGGAATCCTATATAAAAATATTTACATTTCATCCTTTTAATGTTGAAAAATCAATAGAACAGAAAGTATGAATCAAATAAGAGACATCCAAATTGAAGGAAATTTGGCACAAATTTTATAAAATTATCGATCTCTTGGTCACTTTGAGCACAACCCAATTAAATGTACCTTTGTTATATCCAACGTAGATAAAATTATAAGTAATTTATATTTATTTGAATGTATAATAATTGATAATTTAAATCAATTAATGATAGAGGCATATTACTTTGGAAAATTGAATTAGGAGATGAAATATTGTCCTTATTAAATGAACATTAGAATCTAAAATTTTATCACAACATTATGCTAACTACTAATTAAAGGTAGATGTAAACCACGTTGAACCAAACTTGATGGTTTTTATTTCCATGTGTGGAAACATAGGACGCTTATTTTCAAATGAAAGAAGTTTCTAACCATAGTGGATGGATAAGACCAAAGCTTGTACTCCCAATTACATCCCAAATTGTTACTAAGATGCAAGTTTTACTTACTATTGGGGTAGGTAGTTTGATTATTGGGAAAAATGTGACAATCTCACTTTTACAATTATCAACAATTGTTTGGATAACACCGCCATCTCACATGTACAATCCAAGAAAACATCTAAAGAGGCATGGAAAAGATTAAGAAATCTATTTGAATCCAAAGATGTTGTCACTAAAATGTATCTCAAAGATAAATTTTAGACTTAAAAAATGAAAGAAGGGGATAACATGACAAAACATATCCAAAAGTTCAAATCAAACTATCATTAGCTAGTGCTCCAATATTTGACGATGAAGCAATGTTGTCACTTATGAAAACCATGCCTATGTGTTTTAAAAGTTTTATTAATTTCTTAAGAAGGCAACCATCTCTAACCTTCTAGGCACTAATAAAAGACTCAATCCAAGAAGATACTTTGATGCAAAACTTAAATTCAACATCCAATTCCTTATTGGTATTATATGTAGGAAAGAAACAAACATATCCAAAAAATAAAGGGGTTAAATTTCTTTCTTTTGATAAAGGAAGACCACCTTCATTTTCATTTGTTGGAAATAATAGCATCTTATCAAAGAAAACACATAAGTGTTTATATTACTAGAAGGCTAGTCATTTGATAAGAGACAATAAAGTTCAAATTGCAACTAAAGCAAGTGCTAAACAACAATTTAATGTGACAACCTCTAGTAAGAAACTATATGTTGCAACCCTCTTGATAAAAGAAGGCACTAATGACACTTGGTATGTTGATATTGATGCCAATCATCATATGTCACATGATTTAAAATCATTTGTGACATATGAAAAGTGTGACCATGGGAAAATGGTATTTTTGGGTGATAATACCACACATAGCATTCATGATTGTGGAAAAGTCTCCATAAGATTGACAAATGACTACATTAAGGAAATTTCGAATGTTCTCCATGTACCATTTTTAAAAAAAAAATTGTTCTTCACTAAACAACTTGATCAAGCTAGGGGCGGAATTTTGATTAAGAATGGTCAATGTTTTAAGAAATGAAAGTGGCCATCATATTTCTATTTGCAATGTGGAGGAAAATCTCTACAAATTAGGTGCTATAGAAAAAAAAAAACATACATTTTATTGCAACTCTAACTACAATTATTATCAATAATGCTAACTTGTGGCATTTATGTCTAGGACATATCAATCAAAATTGGCTAAAACAAATCTAACTAATGGGAACCAAAATAGACTCCTTTAATGAATTTTTTTTTTCCATGTGTAAATCATATATTAAAGGAAAACAACACAAGGCTAAATTTCCTAAAAGGCCAGCCACAAGGGCAACTAATATTTCAAAATTGGTTCATATGTGGACAACTAAACCCTTCTACACACTGTATAAATCAATATTTCATTACATTCATAGATGATAAATTTAAATACATTATGATTTATTTGTGGAAACATAAATATGAAACTTTTGCAAACTTTTAACTTTACAAAGAACATGTGGAAAATCAAACTAATAAATGAATCAAAATATTGAGGTTGAATCATGGGCGGAGTATAAATCTAATGAATTTATGAGTTTTTTTCAAATGCATGGCTTAAAAAAAAATACAATAGCCAACACACCCCAACAAAATGGGGTAGCTAAAAGAAAGAATAGAAATTCGGGGTGTTCATAGAATGTTTTTTCATAATGGTTTTCATAAACTTTATTGGGAAGAAGTAGTAATGACTACCAATTATCTTCAAAATTTGAATCCAACTAAGGCTTTAAATGAACAATTCACTCCTTATCAATCTTGGATTGGGGTTAAACTAGGTTTCTCAAAATTAATGTTTTTAAATTGTTAGGCTTTTGTTTTGATTCAAAAATCTCACCGCACCAAATCATTATCCTCTAATGTTGAATGCATTTTTTTGGGTATAATGATGAGTCCAAAGCCTACAAGTTATCCAACAAATTATCTTTTCAAGAAATGTAATATTCTATGAAATTTTTATTTGTCTATCAATACTCACTATGCTAAAGGCACCATTAAAGGATGTTGATAATGATGAACTTCTTTTGGATTTTGCATTATTCAAAACCCACAAAAGGTCTTCAAAATATCTTTCATTACTACCACCATCTATAAAAAATTTAATGTCTAATATAATGTCATTTCTTTCTACCCATGTTCTCCCCTTGACACAATTAATCGATCCTCCCAAACTTTTCATTAACTTAATTGATTTTTTTTCATGTGAATATTGGTGTAGATTCACCATCCCACTTATGTCAACTAGTTGACACACATCTAGGTTCAACTTTTTCATCACAATCATCTAGTCCACATTTTACACCACCTACATGGCCTAAAAAAATTATAAAAAAGTTTTAGTGCCTTATAGAACCATAAAAGGTTGTTATACAAGTCCTAAAAGTCCTAAAACCCCTTGGAAATATCCACATGCTTTCCTTGTTAAAAACAATATACTAGAACCCTTCACTATTTTAAAAGCTTTAAATAATGAATCATTTATACATTGGAAAAAGGCTATAGAAATTGAACTTCATTTTCTAAGAAAAATTAGACATGGACACCACCTTACCAGCCAATAGACAAGCCATTTCTTGTAAATGGATTTTTCAAATAAAATATACACCACTTGGCAATGTTCACAAATATAAAACTACACTTATTGCTAGGGGCTTTAGTCAAATTCTTGGTGTGGGCCATGGTGACACTTTTTCCCCATATAAACTCCATTAAAATTTTATTAGCACTAATTGTGCACAATATAATTTAAAAATTCATCAATTAGATGTTAAAACAACTTTTTTGATGGCATACTAAAAGAAGAAATATATGAAAATTCTTGAAAGACTACATAATAAGTCTTCAAAACATTTAGTTTGTAAATTGCATAAATCTTTTTATATCCTACACCAATCCTCTAAAGCTTGGTATCAATATTAAGTTACATATTTGATTCAAAATCATTTTCATCCCATAGATACCAATTCCAATGTTTACATCAAAATTTGATAATGTACAATTTATTATTTGATGGTCTATGTAGATGATTGAATTGCTTTTAGTAATTTCTTACATTTCATCATTGATATGAAATTACTACTCCATCACAAATTTGAAATGTTTAATGACCAATAAATTATTCACCTTTTGGGAATGCAAATCCTTCATGGTCGCATTATTAGTTGGCCATTCCTATCTCAAGAAATTTTCTTATCAGTGTTGTACATCGCTACAACATGTTCATGTGTCATCCCATCGGTATCCCACTAGAAGTTGGCCTAAAGCTCTCTCAAGAAGACTCCCTTGTGACTCTTGAGGACAAAGCATAGATGGCCCAAATCCCTTATTCACAACTTGTTGTGAGCATGATGCATGCTATTGTGTATTCTCGACCAAATTGCTCTTACACTATTAAGTAGTCTAGTTCAACATCTAGTTAATCTAAATGTTGTACATTGGCAAGCAACAAGTAGCTCCTACAATACATCAAAGGAACAACTTCAATTGACATTATGTATCAACAAAATCCCAATGGTTGTGCTTTATGGCTATTTGGATGCCAAATGGGTTGGGGATAAGGATACGAAATGTTCTACTTCAAGTTACTATTTTCTACTTGTTTAGATTGTGGTGTCCTAAAAGAGTAAAAAACAAACTTCAATGACCTTGTCTAGTACAAAATCCAAATATATGGCATTGTCCAAAACTATTGTTAAGGCCATTTGGATGTGAAAATTATTACAAGACCTTGGTTTTCATTAATTTAACCCTACACCAACTTTTGTTGACAACCAAAGTGCAATGTCTTTGATTACAAATCCCAAATTTCACAATCACAATAAACACATTGACACGAAATATCACTTCATTCAAAAGTAGCTCTAAGCTAAACACATCCGCCTCAAATATGTTCCTACATTGGATATGGCAACTGATATTTTTGTCAAAAGTTTACCTAAAGCTAAACATTACAATTGTATGCTACACTTAGGTTTGTCTTCCTCAACTCAAACTACCAAACATGACAACCCATTAGTCCTTATCCAAGCCTTGGTGACTGGTATGGAAGCTAACATTTTATCATTAGACATTGACTGCCACCTTCACCATTCCAAATGCTACAATCCTTATTGCCACCTATGTCAATCTTGTGCACTAGCTTGATGACCTTGCATGAGCTTTCGTATCCTTCTTATCCAACACATTTCCAAGATTTGGAACTTTCCAACGTTCCATTGGGGATCTCGTGGCCATTTTTAGCATCAACTTTTTTCTGCACATGCTTCAACATATGTTTTTCCCAATCATTTTGACGTTGACCATGACATACATTAATTCACCAAGGGCACCTCTTGTCACCTCTTTTTTTATAAGATCCGGAAGGGGAAACCACTAGTGCATTAATGTGATTTTGACTTTTATTAAACAAAATAGCTAAAACAAAATTCTAAGAAAGTTGTAGCAAAAACTCATGCAAAAATAAACAATCGTAAACTTGAACCTTGGTGTAGCAAACAAATGGTTGAACATGCTCTCAAAAGACATCATGCTTATGTGGGAACAAATCCAAAATTTAGAAATAGAAGATAGAAGTGGCGATTACCATAGAGCATGGGATGTTTGACAATATGATTAGTTATCATAAGAAGAATAGATACTTCAAGTGATGAAAGATCATAAGTTCTCTCATAAGATTATGATGAAAAATCCTTTTAGACATCAAATACAAATAGATTACTAATATAGTAGTGGGAGTGTTAAATATTGATATACATATGTACAATGTAATTTATTAGTATTCCATATAATAACCACTTATATGTGATATTTGGTCACTTCATTTTAGAACTATAGAAGAGGATCATCACTTCCTAATAAATAGTTTTTTTGGTTGAAATATGTGTCTCTACCTCTTTCAGCATTTATTTCAATGCAATGAAGTTTGAGTGGTGCATTGCATAAAAGGAAGAACAAATAAACACCAATTAAGTACACATATTTCCTAACTTTTCTTTTCAACAAATGCTTGTATTCAATTGAACTGTTTTTGTTAAAACACTTTATGCATGTTTAAATGCATTTTGATCATTTTTGTTTGAGTATTAAGGCTACAACGTTATGATTTCATGAGGTTTGATCTTGTCATTCCATATTTTCAAAGTGTATTACACATTTGGGTGCAAGTGGGATACAATGAACGAACATGATTACTTTAAAAAAGGAATGTATGTCCATTTCCTCCAAAAAAAATTCATATGAATGAATTTAGGAATTATTATTTTTGTAACTTTTTATAATAAATGTTTATAGTTGTCCAAGTATATGACATGTTTTTTTTCTTCATCATTTTTGAATAAATATGAATTTTTGAAAGTGTCTTGATTCCTTGTAAATTTAGTGTTTCATCTTTTTAAATGATAATAATTTCAAATCATAACCAATTTTTATTTTTTACATTCTTATGTTTTTTCATGTACTTTTTACCCCATTTATGTGTGGCAAAAAACTTTTGAAGTTCTAAAATCCTAGATCAATTTTGGAACTTATTCTTTGAATTTTTAAAGTTTTAAAATTCCACATAATTTAAAATATGAGTGTTTTTTAATATGTCTTTATCCTCTTAGTTTTTTTCCCATCAAATGTGTTTTAATATATGAGTCATTTTGATAGTCTTTTGCAATATTGACTCCTATATTATGCGTTGTTGTTCACTTTTAGAGGTCCTAAATTAAAATTTAAACTTAAAATTTCATCAAATGGATGTTTGGTTTGAATTCCTTGACATTCACATGAATGAAAAAACAATAACTTGCCATGATTTCCATGGTTTTAAATGGCAAAACATAAATATTTATCCAATTTTGACTATTTTTCTTTGTTGTCTAACACCCTTTTTGGCTTGTTGGATTATGACTACAACCATTTGATTTATTTTGTTGTGAAAATTTTAAAGGTATAGGAATTGAATGTTGATCGATTCTATTCAATTTCTTCTAATTTGTTTGGTTGTGTGGATATGGCACCTTTAAAATCATCACCAAACTTCAAGTTTTAATTTCCATTTTCCACCTTTACATTTGTAGTGCCAAAACCAAGCTATGTGAACACACCAAGTCAATGTTGTCTACTAGTTTGTCATTGTACTATTATGTGTCATAAGTCCATGTTTCCAGTTTTGTCATTTATATTTATGTTTAGGAAGGGAAAAATGGTTTGTGAAGTTGCACCCCATGTTTTTTTTAATCATATAGAACTAGGGTTTAGTGAATCAAAGAAAAAAAAAGGAACAAAAAAGGGAAGTTGAACATGGTTTATCAAAAATGTTGGGTTGTAGGTGTAAACACAAAGACACAACCCACCAAAGGTGTAATTAGTGGTTAATTTACATGTTTTTTAACCGGTACGTCAAGTTAATGTTGAAAATGTGTTGTGTATTTATACAACAATGTTTTAATATATTATGGGACCTTTTTTTAAGTTTGAAATGAATTTAATGAGTATAGAATGTTTGAAAACACTTCAAAGCATTGTAATGAATGTTTTTGAATGTTTAATTATTATTTTTTAACTTGAAAACATTTGAAAATGACACATTTTTTGGTGTTGGCAAGCTACAATCTACATAATTTGTGGCAAATTTGGAACTACATATAGTATCAAAAATAGCAACACATAAGATTTCACCCACTTTGATTAATTTTTTAAATCACATATGAATGATTTGGGTTTCAAAATTTTAAAAAATCACAAGAATTATGAATATGAAACTAAAACATAATTATACATTTGTGTAAATGTACACCAATAATTTAATATATTTAAAAAAAACTTTTATTTGACAACAATTTTCCATTTTTAAAAAAATTCAAAACTTCATCTTACTTTTGTTAAATGATTAAAAAAATACTTAACTCAAGTAAATTTTCAATGGAAAAAAATTTTCCAACCTAAAAGAATCATAATCATCAACATTTCCATACCATAATGCATTAATGAACAATTTAAATTCCATGACTTTAAGAAAAATTAAAAATTTTGATGAGAAAGATTGTTCTTTATGGTTTCTTTTATGTGTGTGTAAAATTTTATGGAAATTTTATTGTTAAATGTAGTACTTCTTAGTCCTTTTGTTGGAATTATAGAAATGTGACAAGGCTCTCCCAATCAAAATAATATTTTGTTAGACTATTATATCATTTATATGTGCATTGATTTCACAACATAATGCTAGATTGAGATATGAACCATCATCTTTTATAAAATTTGAGTGAAAATTATTTTTCAAATTTCCACCATGATGCATGAAACTTGGATAAGTATTAAAAATTGTTAAATTGTGACAGTTTTTTGTGTAGACTGTGAATAAGTGAAAACTGGTTTTTAAAAAAAGAACCAAAAAATCTAAGAACCGGGTAAGGTTTGACCCCTTACCCGAGTCAGGGTTTCAAGGTTTAACCATGATAAAAAATTAGTACAAGCAATGAGAAAGAAGTTATGAACATCAAACTTAATTATGTTTCTATGCAAAATGGAACAACATTTTACTTATTAAATTTTGTTGATCATTCATGGACCATGGTTTTGAACTTTAAAGGTACGGTGTTAAGTCAACCTAATTTAATTAGGGCTAAAAAGAGGACACCTTCATCACCATACCCACATCAAAATTTGCCTATCATGTCTAATTTGCCTTGGGAGATGGGAGATCCAAGGGAGGGCTAGTATTTGGTGGTAGGTACTTATTGATGGTAGGCTAGGTCAAATGGTAATGATGTTTGGAGAGTTTATTTTAAACGATAATTTATTTTAGAAATATTTCAAAAACCTTGAACCAAAGGTCCTTTGATTTTGAATCTTTTCAAAAAGCCAAAGTTGTCATTAAAAAAAGAAATCAAATCAATAATTTTTTTTTGACTTATTTTAACTTTAAAATATTAAGTAATATTTGGTTTGTAAGAACCGGCAAAGGATAACTAGCTATTCTCAAATTTCTGAAAACTGGCATTGTGAAAACTAATTTAATTTTTTAAAAAAATGTTGATACCTTTGCCCGACATAAAAAATTTAGAAAATTTTTTTTGGGGGGGAAATCAGACCTTTTAGTAAATTATTTTGTGCAAACTAAACTTGGTGGGTATTATAAAATTGTGATACCCGCCCACCACTAGTAATTACCAATGTTGGGTGCATATCCAAATTTTCCAAATATCCACTTTGGATATTAATTTGGATATCAAAAATGAGATTCAACGAATCTCATTGGTAGTGATATGCAATTTCATATCTAGGGTGTCAAATATGTCCCATTGTAATATCCAACACCTTGATATCTAAAATTATGTCAGATATAAAGATGTTGATATTCGGTTTAAATATTAGATCTAGGGTCGAATATTAGGGTTAGTAGTTAGTAAGTAGGTTATGTTACTAATTAGGTTAGGTTTGTGGGCTCACACGTATTTATGTTTCTTTTGCATTTTCCTAATGCAACTAGGGTGGTGAGAATCCTTAGACAATTTTAGGTTGTTTTGGGGAAACATTTTCAAAAGTTTCTTCAAAGTTGTAGTTAGTAATAGTTATTACTATGGTTGTAGTTTCTTAAAAATGATGTTGCCTTTTGGAGGTTTTTCATCCCAAAAAGAAAATTGGCATCCAACATAATTAGTAGGTGAATTTTTGAATATTTGATATCCAAATCTACTAATATCCAACTAATAAATAAATGAAAAATATCCAAAGACACTTATATCTTGGTTAGACTGAAAAATGTGAAAATTTTATATTAGGCCATGATATTTCTATCCTTATTTAATGGATTAAAGAAAGGCATATATCCTTATCCAATGAATATCCCAAAAAACGATATCTACCTAACACTAGTAATTACTTGAACCTAATTGATAATTTATATATGTAAACATTTGAGCCAATGCAAGATCTAACAACATGCCAAAATTGTTTTGGGAGATTATTGAAATACTAAATCACTTTTGATAATCTCTTCAAGACTTAACCCCTATGTCCTTGGACCCATTATGAACAATAAAGTTCAAGTAGGTGTTTAATTCAAACCAAATCCACTTCTTATCAATTGGGGCTCAATGTCCTTTATGTGAAGTTTTTTCCAGTTCTAGCAATGGATTTCAAAAGCTTTAATATAACCATAGATACCAACTAGTCTCATTTTAAAATCATACAAGACCAAAACAACACAACACAAACTTCTTTGTGGTTTTCATGATGGTGTCAGACTTGGGTATGATATTTTATAGACCCCTTATGAGTCAACATGTGGCCAAGGTATGCATCCTTGATAGTTTGACAAAATCATTGCAAATGTTTCTCATTTATTTTGAGAAAATAAATCTTATGAAAATGATGGGTTACAAGAAAGAGAAAGACCCATCCCCACTACTAGGCAAAGAACCTTTCATTAGCATTGATAATTGGGTAGAATGTAGCCATAAAGAAGGGTGTAGGGAGGAGGGCAAAGCCTGGGCCACTTCAGATTCAGATTCAAGCTCTTAAAAATTAGACCTTCAAACATAACAAGATTTGGTGGTCTTGCCATTGGGGTTGAAATCTATTGTAAATGATGATTCCAAGTCCCTAAACCTTTTTCACCACCAAATAAGAATAAAAATTCCTACACTTAACAATTTCTAGAGCTAAATAATTTTGAGTAAACAATTGGAATCATCAACCCAAAAACAAATGTGTCACCTATGCATACCATTAGAAGCGCATGGTAGCCATCCTTGGAAAATTTGGAAAAAGAAAAACTAATGCTTAGTAGGCCCATATCTACCAACAAACATATCGAAATGTAAAACCTATAAGACATACTATATGGTATTCTCTAGAGGACTAACATAATTAATGCACTAACTATTTGCCATTGTGAAGAAATAAAATGCAGCTTGTTACTCTCCACCATTTTTACCTTTAATCTAGAACTAATAATGTGCATGATCTATAGAATTAATGAGAGTTGGGCAATTCCTTACCTTTAGGAAGAACCTCTAGTTTCAGTTCTAAAAAATTAATTAGAATTGTCTAGGTTCCAATTCCAAACTAGAATGGAATACTAGTTGGGTTTCCAATTCCACACATAAATAAAACCATGAACCCAATTCCAAGTTCTTAAAATATATATTCTAGTTCTAGTTGCAAGACCATTTCCCATTAACCATCTAGTTAGCTAGTCCATACTTTTTTAGTTCTTCTACAAACTAGAAGCTACCTACCTCCTCTTGTACAAGGGTTATTATTATATACATTTGGCTAAAACTGAGATTTGGTAATGTCCTTTGGAAAGTGTGTTCGTTATGCAATGGAAAAACCAAGAGATGAAGGTAAATTTTAATGTCATTTTTGCAAGACCCACCTGCCTTTGATCATTATGTTGGGTAATGCATTAACAACATGACATTACACCCCATATCCTAGGACTCCACCCTTAGATTACCATTTGTAATGCCTTACAACCTGACACAAGGTCCAAGATCCACTTGTATTTCTTGGCAATGACAGAGAGATAAAGATGACAATCCACCACCAATGTCTTCCCGAAAATGTTCAAGAATTTCTTGATTTCCCCCTCTCCAATTACATAACAACTCTTCATCATGATTTTGAAACCAAACAACTTGATTGAATGCTTGTAACTACTTACTCCACAAAAATTGAACTTAAATGCATAAGACTTTAATAAGACTTTAAACTATTAGATTACATACCCATTTGATCTATGGTATTGATAATGCAAAATGTGATATGTCAACTTCCTATCTATAATCAAAATAGACTAGTTTTTGCTTATAGAATATCCTTTTGATCTATGTTTTGTTTCCTAGATCATATAATAAATTCAATAGTTTTCATGCAAAAATTTCAAGGAACTAATACCTTGTTATGTTTGTTTTGATGTTGCAAGGGAAATCCATTTTAATTTTTAGATTGCAAGATCTATGTGTTTTTGTGCACACTAAAAAAAATTGTCCCTAAAAAACAAGATGAACTTGGTATGTTCACACGTGAAGGTAAAATTGTTGATAACATGAACATAAATTAACATTGTTCACATATCTTAGAATTTGATTGATAAATAGTTGATGTGTCATGCTCACATGGCTCACTAATAAACACACTAATTTTTGTGGTAGTGATGAGAGATAAATTGCATCAATCTTTTTGAAATTTGAAGATTCCAACCACTAACAACAAAGTTAAATTAACATATCCCAACCATTGTTGATAACTTGTTAATTTTCTCAAGGTCTTCATGATCCCCTCCATATGGTGGAACTCCTTGCTTTCATTTATGTGTGGCAACCTTCACACAAGTATTGCACCTCAAGCTACATTGCACTTTGATGTTGTAACCTTCATGTAAACACCATCTTAACATTGAAGACATCTTGGGCTACATGTGAAAAGAGACTAAACCAAATAATGGATTTGAGAATTAACTGTTGTTGTCGCCATTGTGCATTGTTTGTTGCATCCTATGTTGATGATGTGTTGCATTAGTAGAATTTCCTTTTTTTATTAGTATTGTTATTGATCCATTGGCAACAAGACCACAACTATCACCATTGCTTAACATGTTATATAGATAGAATGTTATTGATAAAGTAGGTGCATAATTAAATGACATCAAGGAGGTCGATGTTGTATCATTTTGATATCATGCTGTAACAAACCACAAAGTGTAATTCAACTATTGCATTCATAGATTGCTACTACTACCACCAACATCACCACCATCTTGGCCTTAGTCGCTTTTTATTACTCCTATTACTATTTATAATGGATTATATATTTAATGAAATTGATTTATGGTCAATGGATTTTGCAAATGAATCATTGAATGTAACAAAATTTGCATGATGGTTTTAAATTAGTTTCACACACCTTTTGGCATGCCCTTTTGCTTGGGTTAACCCAAATGGGGCAAGCCTCATGCCAAGACCACCTTGGTGGGGCACCAAGGCGGCGCAAGAGGCACAAACCAAATGACAGTTGTGGGGTTTGACTACCCAAGTTGCCAAGCACCATTCAAGTAGTAAGAGCTTGGAAGGCTGATGTAAATAAATGAATGTTTATTTAAGCCAAGAGGACAATTAGGGTCGTTTCAAGGAGTGTGACATTTGAGGTGCCACATCATTACATTACTAAGAAACATGGGTCTAGTTCACTAACCCATTTCACTAAGAGGCCTTAAAAGTGAAATGAATTCATCAATTAATATTTATTAATTTATTAAGAGATTTGGTATTCATACAACTTTAAAAACATGTTATAGTTTGTATTAAATTTATTTTATGAATGAAAAGATCTTTCCAAAAATTAGATGAAAATATTTTTCAAAATAAACTTCTATAAAATTTACAATACTAAGAAATTATATATGTATAAACTAATAATTAAGAAGTTTACATATAATGTTAGTATTTTACACAATGTCAATACTTTATATAGAATTACAAAGTATTTAAAAATAAAAATATTATGTGTTTAATAACTTAAATATTACATATTGAAGTCAATTATTAAATAATTATAATTAATTTATATTGATTGAATGTATGTTTAAAAGGTGGGAAGATGTAATATAATATTATATATCATTATCAACAATAAAATATTTGGGAAAAAAATCCAAGTTGTTTTTAAATGGACTTATTTACAAATTGTGTTATTTGGAAAAGAAATCTTCAAAACAGATTGTTAAAATGTATTAAATTAAAAAATTTAAATGCATTTTCAGTCAAATTAATTGATTTTCATTTTCTTAAAATATTTTTATCTAAGAAAACCTTGGAACACACACACACACATTATGCAATTCAATTTTTTAATTTGGACAAAGTATGAGAAAGATAATAATTAAAGAAAAAAAAATTCAAAAGATGATTGTTGAAATGTAATAAATTGCAAGTTTAAAATATATTTTCAGTCAAATTAAGTAGCTATTTTTTTCTTTAATTGTTAAAGGTATGTACATTTTGGAAAAAATTCTAAAATGAAGTTTAAAGTTTTTCATTTGGACAAATATGAGAAAGATCATAATGATTTTTAAAAAAACGAACTTCAGGAAATCATTGTTGAAATGTATTAAATTGCAAGATTCAAATGCTTTTTCAGTCAAATTAAATAGTTTTTTTTTCTTCAAAATATTAAAGATGTGTACATCTTGGAAACCCTTTTAAATTGAATTTTTTTTTTTTCATTTGAACATAATATGAAAAAGATAATAATAGTTAAAGTTAGCTTTTGCAAAACATTTGGAGTAAACAATGAATTAAATACAATCATCACCTATTCCAAGTCAAATGAGGTGGTTGGATGGCAAAAGCAACGGGTTTCAAACCTTGAAAGCCAAAGTTCAGTTCAAATCTTGATAAAAACTTCCACTACCAAGACTTCCATGTGGTCATGGTGTATGTCAATGGTGATTGTATGTATATAAATAACATTTTTATTAAGAATATAGATTGAAAATATCGAATTAATATTAAATAAAATATTTAAAATTTAAAATTTTGGAAATAATTTAATTTAAATAATAAACGCCATGTGACAGTTTTTAATTTGATTAATTTTTAGTAAATTCGTCTCTATATCAACTCATTGCTGATCATTAGGTGATTTAGTGAATTTTATTTTATTTATTCTAACAAATTAATGGTGATTTCACCTAAATGGTTACTAAAACTCCTAGTGAATATTAGAGACACATCCTTACTAGTGTTAAAACCGTCGACTAATGATTAAGGGTTATTTGATGTTGTAGAAGAGTAGTAGTGTAGCTATTCAAATTTGCTGCAAAATTGTTTGTTTTTTTTTTGGTTTGGCAGGATCGAGCTCAAACAACAAAGATCCTGCCAAACAAGGACCCCTACCAAAGCAAAAAAAACTCAAATCCAGGTAGAAGAAAAAAATGGGGGGAGATGCTTGGCAGGCGTGCCAGTCAACACTCTTTTGCTGCAAAAGTTTTCATGGGTATAAGGAGTTCAAGGATGTCCAGAGCTTTACAAGACAAATGAAAGATCCAATGCCCAGTGAGGTACAAACAAAAAAAGATCTAGAGAGATGCTCGAGATCACCAGTAATTATACTCTTTTGCTGCAAAAGTTTTGGTTGCAGGAGGAGGAATTCAGCTCAATGACAGACAGAGCTTACAAGACCAAAAGAAAGATTGATTTCTGAGGTACAAACAAAAAGATAGAGCTCAATTGACGCTCTAAGAATGCTGCAGCCATAGTTTTCTTTTTGCTGCAAAAGTTTTGGCTGCATAAAGGAGCTCAACGATAAAAAAGATTGCAAGATTTTAGGGTTTAGGGTTTTAACCCACCACCCACCACCCCACAGCAAAAGTCAAATCCAGGTACAAACCAAAAAACAAAGAATCTCTGAGATTGATGTTTGTAGCTAGCCCACAAATGGCAGAAGAGTGTGTGCTCCAAGCGAAGAGGTGGTTGTTGCAGGCATATCAAAGTGACTTGAATGCCAATTCAGTACAGTGGCAACAACGGCTACAAACATTGCAATCACACTGAAAATCGCACAAATGATTTCCACAAACGCCAAGTCCTGTAAGCAAGAAATGTCACTCCACAATGCAAAAGCTCCAGTAGTTTGCCCTAACAGCGCAATGATGAAGAGAATAGGTCCAGTTGCATTCAAGGAATTGAAAGAAGAAGAAGAAGAAGAGGAAGAGGAAGAAGATCTCAAGAGCTTCAATTGCACTAATATGGTGAATGCAACCACAAATCCCACCATCAGAATCACAGCAAGTGCCATCTTCTGGTACAGAGTTCGGGATTGATGATCTGCGTAAGATTCTGAGCTGCATTGGGTACTAGTAGAGGTGGAGTCTTCGGAGCACATGACCATCAACAGCTTCTCTTCTTCCTCGGGGCTCAAGTAGAGAACGAGAGGATGGTGAGAAGTGATGACCACCGTGTGCAGAGTTGCGTGCACCAGGATTGCAATGCTGAGTGCAAACCCTAATCCTTCCACTGGACTTACTGGTAAATTACTTGCAGCTCGGTAGACCACGGATAAGATGTAGCCTGCTCCTTGAATTGCGGTTATGGCGATGACGATCCCGCCGCTTCTTCCTCGCAGGAATCGGAGTTGGTTGTTGTAGTCCGTGAGGATGTTGCTTCTCAGCAATGCCTGTTTCCCTGCTGAGTTCAATACCTGGACCATGTAGGAGGAGGAGTTTTGTGGCTGGAGATTGCTGCGGCCGCCGAGAATGAGAGCATCTGGTATGGCTGACGAGATTTGCAGTAATGGGTCGTCATTTACATGTGTCGCTGGTAGCTTCTCTTTGCTGGTTCCTAAGACCACATGGCAACCAGAGATGATTTTCGCCGCGGATTGCCTCGCAGCAGCTGCAGCAGCAGAAGGAGAATCTGATTGCTGATGATGATGATGAGGAGGAGAAGTTGGGTCATGTTCTTTTTCTTCTTGTTCTTGTTCTTGGAGGCTTTCGCAAAGAACGAAGTTGTTGGCGACGTTACCCAAAACGTAACAGATGCCCACGACAGGTAGAATGGGACCCATGCAAAGCACGTACAACAACTTGCGACCAAAAGACTGACCGCCGGAAGCACCCCAAGCATCTGCCATCAAGCTCATGCATGTGACAACCATGCCCCACATCGTGATAGCCAGCGATCGTGAACAACAGGAGCAGGAGGAGGAGGCGCCGGAGCCTAGTGGATCATATGAAGAAATTATTGACGATGCTGCCTCGTCTACTGCTGCTGCAGCAGATCCGCCGACGGCAGCAGCCACCACCACTGACGATGTCAGGTTCAAGGCAGCGGCGGTTGACAGAAGAAATCCTTTCATCTCTCTCTGTGTTCATGAAACTTGGATGCTGTTGCGAGACTTCCAACAGTGACTTCACCGCTGTAATTCACAATGCTCTCAGATTCTTCTTCAAATTCATACTCTTTTCAAGGTCTCTCAAGAAGGGATCAGTAAGTCTAAGGTCGAGAGAGAGAGAGAGAGAGAAAGAGAGAGATCTTCTTCCCTCCATCATGAGCCTCATGTGGGGACTCCAACAACAATTCTCGAAGCAATTTGCGCAATTTCCAAACTTGCTGCATGGTTGATTTGCACTACACTACAAAACAAAACCAAGAAAACATTGAACAGGAATTATGGATCATAATACGTAACAAGCTTTGCTATCTTGTGATCTGGAAACCAAGGACGGACTGGAACTTGACGAGAGATAGGTGGAGTTGTGGAATTGAGAAATTTTGCAACTCCACCTATCGGCGATGGCTGCTCACAACCCACAACTCTTCAGACCACGACGGAGGGTCCACTCCATAGATCTCTTGGAACTTCGTTTGTGTTTTGGAGAGAGTAGTTTTCTTCCTAGCTGGTTAGAGATCGGATGTGTGTGGATGGATGATTTTTGTGGATGATTGATGTGGATGAAATTAATCTGTGGGTGATTTCTGTGGATGATGATGTCTCTGACTAATTTATTTCTGGATGATGTCTGTGGATTTTACTTGGATGATGTCCATTAAAAGGATTTTAATTTTTCAATTGCTTTTCCTAGAGGTAACTTAGTTATGATAAGGGTGGAGTAATCCCTTCTTATACCTACCCTAACATTATTTAAGTTTCTATCATAATGTTATTTATCTGTTTAAAAGCCTACTATCTTTAATTCTTATATTGGTTCATCAAGTTGCATTAGACTGGATTGCTATGTCAAGTTTCCCTAGTTTGTGTTCTTCAACTCCTAGAGGCAGTAACGTTTGTTGTCTTTTCTTGTTTTCACAAAATAGTTTTAGGTAAACATGTATTCATCAAATAAATTAAGTGTAAATGTGCAAGCATCTTGCACAAGAATTTGACCTAGTCTAGTATTTAATTTACAACCCATACATAATGCAATTTTAACCAGCAAAACCAATAATGAATGGTGTGGTGAGTATGTATTAATCAAATGAAATAAATAGGTAAGTTGTGAGACTCTTTTGTGCTCCCCTTTGCATTTCACACATTTCATTAAATCCTTTGCATCGTTTATTTCTTTAATTTTTAATTACATGTGCATCCCACACACACTTGGTTAGTTTTAAGTTCTAACTTTTTGGATTGAACTCAACTAAAAATTTATATTCACTAATGAAGTTAGGACTTAGTCTATTTTAAAATTGTCTTGAGAATGCCTTCTCATTCCTGAAACTTTTTTCAAAGGTCTACACTTAAGTTGCATTGCCGAGGAGAATGAACCTTGTGATGTTTTGGGGCAACCCACTTAGTTGTCGCTAAAGGCTTTAAGACGACGACATTCAATGTCAATGTGGGACAACCTCAATGATCCCAAGGGTTTTTTTAATAGGCAACATTGAATGTTGCCCTCAAACAACCCTTAATCATTAGTTGGAGGTTTTAGTAGGGTGGCACCTTGAATGCTACACTTTTAAAGACAACCCCGAATCATCTTTTTGGTCCAAATAAACCTTCATTTGTTTACATTGACCTCTCAAACGCTTATTGCTTGAATGGTGTTTAATGAGTTGTGGAGTTGAATCTCACAACCATCATTTGGCCTAGGCCTCTTTGTGTCGCCTTGGTGCCCCACCAAGGTGGTCTCAATTTGAAGCCTGCCTTGCTTGGGTTAACCCAAGTAAAAGTGCATGTCATTCACCCTCACCTTTGATATATCTATGTCTTCATAAATGTTTAAAAATGTTGCCTTGTCATGACAAATCCATCTTTCGTCACCCCTCACCCAAGTCTTCCCTTGGAGTAATTACTTTTGACTTTAAATTCATTTGTGTTAAGTATGTTTTCTTTAATCATGAAAGGAACCTTACACATCTTTCATGTCCATTTCCATCAACTTGTGTAATGACTTCACATCCATTTAATGCCACTCCTTTTGACTGTTGTACCCCTTCTTCACTTGGGTTCCCCACAACCGCTTGTGGGGAAAATTTCATGTCTAAACTTTTTCTTTTGATGACCTAGGCACCATGCTAAGATTTGGTTACTAAATGACCAACAAGTAGTGCCAAGTTGGATTTAACCAACTCAGACCCCTTTCACCTTTCTAGGACATAATTCGTGATGTTATGCATTGGAAATTTCACCCCCACAAGTTTATATCTCAATTCAAAAGCATGTTGTTCAATGCATGTGCACCATTGATTGAGTTCTTTTGGAATTTTTCTTGCAAGTCCAACTCCCCAAGTTCATTTTTGTTCGTTGGGCCATCATTTCACTTCAATCTACCACTTACTTCTTTTGCAAACTAGCCTTCCATACATCTTAACCCTCAAATTTACGCAAAGTTCTTTTTCTAACTTTGAAAATGTATGTCCTATTTACTAACTATGTTTCTTAAAAAACTTTGGGGAATTTCAACTTTCACCCCTACTTTTGGAGGTTGATGTCTTCATCAACAACTTCATGTTCAGGTTTTGGGCTTTTCTTTGTGTGTTTTCCTCTTTTCCATTTCATGTCCCCATGTTCATTTGAATTCATCCACCATCTCAAGTATATGATCCAAGTGACTGAACTTTATCCATTATGATCCTTTCAGGTGGCATCCTTTCCATTTACCAAGTATTGTTTGCCAATACATCTAATGTGTTTTGCAACTAAGATGCATTCCACTTCCCTTGCCAACTTATGTTCAATGAAGTCAATATAAGATGTTAAATTTGTTTATGATTATCTTTCCTCCTTTTATCCACATTAAATAACTTTAACTTGAAGACATGGAACATAGGGTGAACCACAAGGTTGTTGGCAACAACAAGGTGTAAACATATGGGTGGGGATTACACATGACCTTATAAGGTCCCACATATTTTGGTATGAACTAGTTCATTAACATCATAAACATTTTAAAATCCCAAATGTTCAACCACACCAAATCGCCAACTTTAAACTCAATGCTTACGTGACTTGTTGGTTTATTTCTCATAACTAGCTCGCACCTTTTCCAAGAGTTTTATGGCCCATGACTTTCTTTCCTCACCTTCTTTGGTCATTTACTCTACATTTATGCCACCTTTACAATAAGTCCCTTTAACATTAGAAATGGTTAAATCCATGGGTTGTCTTGGTTCAACCCACAAGGCCAATTCAAAGGGACTTGTTCTTGTTGTTAAATGTTTCATTGAATTGTAACAAAATTTTGTTAAACTTAAATGATCTCTCTAATTTTTATGGTCATCAACCACATAATTTTAAAGATACTGATTTAATATCCCATTGACCCCTTCCATTTGACCATTAGTTTCCAGATGAAAAGTAGTATTCAACTTCAACTTGATTTCTGCCTTCATTAAAAGGGTCTCAAATTTTGACTTGAATTTCACGTTTCAATCAATCACTATGATTTCAAACATGTCGTTGTGTTTTACCCACATATTTAAAAACATCCTTGTTATTTCCAATGTTGTGGCATTTGTTTAAGTTTGCCAAAACTTGGCCAACTTAAAAAATATATTAATTATCACCAAGATGACAT
>Ga0209611_10002246_pt1 | contig 33860 bp, 22 predicted proteins | sample S1TSphgellanicum_3_FD_187693 | JGI IMG/M metagenome (GOLD analysis project Ga0209611, IMG submission 187693) | Host-associated microbial communities from peat moss isolated from Minnesota, USA - S1T2_Fc - Sphagnum magellanicum MG (SPAdes) (version 2) | ecosystem: Host-associated > Plants > Peat...
TTTTTCTTTTTTTTTTCCATGAATTGGAAAGTTACAAGCTTACTTGTAATGGATAAGCAAGGCAAAGCAAAAGTTGTGTGCTATATACATGGCCCTACAGCTTCTTATGTGACCCACCCACTTACTTTTATGTGTGATGATGATCATCATTCCATTTGATCAGGCCATCTCACCCAAAAAAGTAAGTAACTACTTCCAAAAAGGAGACACACAGCCCCAAACCCTAAACCCTACACACAACTTGGAGTCCAAACCTGATCTGGTAACCCTAGCTAGCTCTGGAGGTCTGGCAAAAGGCTTCATAAAAAAATTGTCAACAACTGAATGGCAGGCAGAACCACTTAGACTTTGTGAAATGAACCCCACCAAATGCACAAAAATGGTAACCAAAATGTTTTTGTTTGCAAATACCCAGGTAAGTCCACTGTGGTCATATTGTCCTCACCAGTTGTTGGCCGGGTATTTGATTTTTTCAATAACCGCCACTCCTGGTTTTTTTAAATAATTTTTTTAATTAATTAATTAAATTAAATTAAATTAATGTTTCAAAAATCAGATAACTGCAAGTTTTGGTTCTCTCTATTGAAAAAAAATTTCATGATCAAAGAACCGATTCCGATATATAACCGTGGTTCTCAAAAGATTGAAAGAGCTCGTTCTGATCTATGACCCGTGTACGGTTCTCAAATGACCACCCTTTTGTCCACCACCATTTTGTCCATCACCTTTTTTGTGGCATGCAAAGTCCCTGGTAGTAGGTCCCTTCCCAGAGAGCCTCAACAAACTTTGAACAAGAACAAACCGTCCACCACCGTCAGTAAGTCGGTTGCATGCACAACAAGCTTTGCAAATCCCCCCAGCTTGCGATTCTCGTTGTCAAAGGAGCTGTGTTGGACCAGTGACAAAAAAAAAACAACAACAAAAAGGCAATTAACCTTTTGAAGGGTTTTTTGAAGGGAAAAAGTGCATTCTGGACAGGCAGGTTTTGTTTTGCATTAATTAGAGATACAACATAAGTAGCAGCAATGCATGCAAAACAATTCAGCTAGAACAACAGCAGCAATGTTGATGATGATAATCATGCAGCATGCCTGCCTGCGAAAAAAATTTATTGTTGATTCATCAGTTTGCAGTTGATTCAGTGCTGGACTTTGAGGGAGAAGGATTCAAATGGGTTTTTTGCTTCCAAGAACTTTTTGGCAAACAAAGCAGACAGGCAAAATTATGTGTCAATCACTCTGCACTCTGTCATGGACAAATGAGCACTGCTTATTATAAGCCAGCTTTTTATGTACATACATTGAAGAGTGCACACACAAAGAAGAAGAAGAAGAAGAAGAAGAAGAGTTGGTCGGTCGGTGGTGTTCACTGTGGAGAAGTTAATTGACCGAGAATGGAAACAACCAGTGTTGGGTGGGTATCATATTTTAAGTCAATCATCAGCCAATTCCATACATCTCAAAACTCGAAGAATCTGTAATTATCAGATGGGTCATGGAAGGTAGAGAAACTTTCAGAATTTAACACTCCTCCCCAACATATAGCAATGATTAAAGGTAATCAATCATAGGAGTACTACAACAAGGTTATATTCTCTGGATTTATCTTGAGAGGCTATGGCTTCAAGCCATTCACCACATGCTCACATAAATTCTTCTTATTATGTACGTATGTTATCATGTATGTATGTATGTATGTATGTCTATGCCATCTCTTAAACTAACTACCTTTTCCAAGCCTAGCTATCTCACTTCCTCTTCCCTACCCATCATCTATCTACAATGAAAACCAAAAACTTTCCACAATTATTTTTCAAATACCTTTTCAAAATCTTCACCTCCTTTACCATTATCTTTACCTCTTTTTCACATACTTTTTGAAATCTTCCATTTCAAAGTGATGTTTTAAATTAAAATTAAAATTGTACTTAACTACTATTAGAGTACATTCCATTAAAATTTTTAAATGATTATCATATATGTATATATAATTAAATTGATTATAAACCTCCACCTTCTTTATTTATCTTACCCTTTTTTTTTTCATACAAGTGAAGCTAAATGATCATAAATAAAAACTAAAATGATCACAAAAGTAAAATTTAAAGATTAATTGAACTTTATCTTTACCTTTAAATGATTTTGAATTTTTAAAAAATAATTCAAGATTAATTCACTTTTCTCATTTAGGATGAGTGCAAAATAAGGTGAACCAAAAAGCAACATTTGAAAGCATCACCCAAGGTGCATTTCTTTTGTATTTTTTTGAGCCTTGGATTGATTAAATAATAAAGGAACAACAATCTATCAATTCCATGATTTTTTAAAAGTATCATTTTAAACCCCTTTTAGAGATTATTGTTTCGTATATGTGTGCACAAACTCAATATAAAATGAACATTTTTCCATAATGATATGAACTCTTGAATAGGCTCTTGTTTTTAACACTAGCAAATAAGAATAAAATTTTCATCAAGAATAACTTACAATTGACATACTTCAAAATCCTCAAAACTTGATTTTTAAATTAAAATTTTAATTAAAATTGAACTCCTAACAATTATAATATCAATCATTTGACTATTTTGAAATCCACATATGAAACTTGTTGTCTTGAGTGAAAACATGAGTTTCACTTTAAAAGTCCATAAAAAGGTTTTAATTTTGTAAGTTATGCATAGCAACCACTTACATCATATGCATACTCAAGTTAATGATTTCAAATTAAGTCACTATTGAAAAACATTGGCATGTAACTACAAATTAACTATTGCATTTATACTCACATCACAAAAATTGTTATTGTGACATGAAAAGTGATCCACCCTAGCTTGCATTGACCCTTTATTTATACATAATTTTTTTATTTTTTTTCACTTTTATACAACAATTTTTCATGTTGTATAAAAGTTGTAAGATATTAATATTGCATTATATTGCATTACATTCTCTATCATTTTAGGTGTTTAAGAATAATAATTCATTTAACTTATTCCTTTGGTTTTCTTACAAGCATAAATTGTAGGTATAAATAATGAAAATAAGAATTAATACAAGTGGAATCATATTATTTAGATCTTTTAAATTATGATTATAATTTCTTAAAATTAACATTATATAACCTTGGATTCATCCAAAGCTTTCCTTTCCTTGATCATGGGGTTCTAAAATCAATCTAATTAATTTCTTGATACTAAGATCAATATTATTATGTATACGAAATCCATTAATATATCCACCCAACATAAAAAAAGCCACCTTCCAGTTCTCTTTCACATACATTCCAAAAATTCACATTCATTAAAAAAACAATTATGGGAAGGTTGAACTTTGAACCCAAGTGGGAATACTCACCCTCATATCTAGCCATCTCCATGCATACCTCAATTATATGATATGGGTTTGGCAATCATACTAAAGGTTTTTATTTGTCTCCATCTCTTGAATGGTTGTCATTGTAGCATATAGTCTATGCTAATGCTTTTGATGTATATGACATTTCACAATGTGTGCACTAGTGTTGGGCAAACTTATGGTACTACCTTGTTCTATACTTGGTTATTGTGAATTTGAATAACATAGTCAATGACAATCCCAAAAAGGTTTGAAGTAAGACCTTCATGTTTATAGGAATACGTGAGGACTTGAATGTATAGGGGGTGGCCTTCTTGTGTGGGTGTAATCAACATGGCAAAGCCCACAGGTGAGGACATTTTCAAAATACAAACTTGGACTCAATTCAATCCTAATGTTAGTCAATTTTCTATTAGCTTTCATTTTAACATTTAGGTTAGAATCTAACATATGATAACGTAACATTAAAATTAATATAACATGGCACCTATTATATACATCATTCACATCTATAATGCAAAAGTTGCACAATGTTGACTTACCAATGTTATAGGTAGCTTTTGTTGTTGTCCATTCACACCTAAAAATGCAAGGTACATCTCCTCCCCCTCAACTGCTTCACTCTCTCCTCTTTTTTCTATCATCTTGCATTCCAATCCTCTTTAAACATCTTCTATGTTTTTGTTTATTTGATCTTTACATGACATACTATGTTTCTTATTTTCATTCATTGTAGTTCCTTTTAGCCTTCTAAAATCTTTTGGTTTTCAAATTGATCATCTTCAACTCTTGCTATTTTTATTTTTTCAATCACTATGCAACTTCTTCTATTTCTTGTTTCCATGAATTGTAGTTCATTTTAACTTTCTAGGGTTTAAATCAATTGTAACAAGATTTATACTAATCTTTGTTTGGTTACTTGGTTTTATCAATGATTTTAGAATATTAAAAAAAGATCTCTATATAAAAAGCTTCATATTGAGGTTTGTTCAACATGGATAAGGGCACATGTACTAGTATTCCTTTGTATCTTCTCAATGATAAAAGTTACCTTTTAATTTCTTAGATTATGACTCCATTCAAAAAGAAGAGTCAACAAATTATATTTCAGTTGTTTTATAATTAGAAGCACAAGTGTGGGTGTTTTCTTATAAAGAACATATTTAGAATTCTAAAAACGACTTTTGAAAGGAATTATTTGGGAAGTTTGAACTCCATGTCTTTTGTTTTTAATGTGTTCATATGTGTTTGCATCTTACACAAAATGTTGGGGTCTAAAAATGAATATCACATTCAATGACTAATGCAGATTATTGACCTTGAGTCACAAGCAAATCCTCAATTAGCAGGAGATTTTCAACTAATACATCCTATGCATTTAATTGATATTGAGTCGACACAATATAGCATGGAAGGTCAAGAGTAATCCAAAAAATTACTTCCAAGGGAACCAACCATTTACCTTGGCAAGTAACAAATTGTATCCACATGATTTGAGTATTTTTCTTCCCTTGCCTTCTATTTTATCAATTCTAACATGCATGATAATAGCTCAAGTGTCATTGTCCAACTCCAATTGAAGTTTAATAAAAAATTGCATGTGATTGTTCATAGTATAATCTACATTGTCAATCATTTTGAGTGTATATTCTTTATCATTGAACTTGTAAATAGATGAATAAAGCTTTAACCTATTGTTGAAAAATTGTTATGCATTTTTATGTAGGAGTTCCAAATCTTGAATATTTATTAGTAGCATCTTGAACTTTGACATGTTGTTGGATGGTTATTGTTGTTGTACAAGAGCTACAATCATGTTGGCATTGCTTCTATTTGCAAAGTTAAACTCATCACATTTGTGAAACTAATAATCGCACTCACCAAACCCAATTAATGATGACTATTATTATAAATAATTAGTTAGTTGGATAGTTTATTAGTGAATTAGTTAGTATTTAGTTTAGTTGTTAATTAAATAAATATTTTTATTAATTTAATTATTTTATATTTTATTAATTTATCAGTTAAGTAGTTAGTTAATTAGTTAGCTAGTAGTTAGTTGCTTTAATTATATAATTTTAAAAAATTAAAATGAATATGGGATAAACATTTTAGTTGCAAGTAGTTTATAACTAAACATTTTTAGTTGCAAACTACTTGCAACTAAAATGTTTATCCCATGCGATTTGGCTTTCATTTTCATTTTGAAAAGTATATAAATAAGGTGTTTTGTTTTACATTTTCATATAAAAAACATGGGAATATGGGATGAGCCAATAAAAAGGCTTAAAAAAAAATAAAATATAAATATTCATGTACTTATAGCTAATATTTACCTCCCTAACTTACCTAACTACCTTTCTACCTAGCTACCTAAGTAGATAGGTAAGTTGGTCCTATCTAGATAGATGTTTAGCCCAGACGGGTAAGTAGGTAGGTAGGTAGGTACCTAGTTCAACCTACCTATTTAAATATTGACTTAATTTTATTTTGGATAAATTCAATTAATATGCCACATGGCAAATTTTTATTGCACCACATGTCACAATCTAAAACCATTCAATCATAAAAATATAACATCTTAGATCATTTCAAAATTAAAATTAAAATATTTTTAATTATTAAAAGTTGAAACATGTGGCAACACATAACTTGTTTCCAATGTTCACCAAAAAAATCACATCCTAGTTGCAAGCGACAATATGAATATGATTAGTCAAAAGATGAAGGTGTATTTTGTTGACTTTTTTTTTCATCCAAAATTCTTGTCATTTGTGATTGATGTCACATATGACTTGTTCAACATGACTATTAAAATTTTAGTTGCAAATGTTACCTGCAACTAAAAATTAGTCATAGGGACCAATTACAAAATGGCCATTTTCTACTATTGTTTGCATCATCTTCACGTCATTGTCTTTTGCCATGTAATAGACCAACTATTTTTGCAACATCAATTCTTGTGTTTTTGACCACTCCTTTTCATTGTCAAGCTTGGTTTTGACCCTTTTTTAAATGAAATTTGTTGCATTTAAGTAATTGATGGAACCAACTATCATCTAATTTCCTTTTTCTTATTACATTTGCCACACTTTTATGAACTAATTTTAATTTTTAATGCATGTACTCCCAACTAATCAACAAGAATCTTGTCCTTTCTTGTTGATTAAAAGTAATGTTACTAGATTGGGTTGTGGGATTTGCAAAGGGGCAATGGGCCTTCTTGATTTGCAATTACTTGTTTTGGACTTAGTTGTTTTGGAGTTGGGAATGGTATTGTCAATTTGGTGTCTTTGCAACTTGTGGAAGGGGGCATGGGCATCCAATCTTTAATATTTGCTTTGAGGTTGACTGGATCTTTTGCTGTGAGATTATCTATTAGTTTGTATATGCTACCCATGTCATCCATCAAATCTCTAATGCAAGGTGTCTAGAAATTGGGTCTACTACCCAAAAATTCATGCATCTTAACATACACCATGTGGCTAAATTAATAAGGTAATTGTAACGTTACTTTTTCTTGAGGTTCAATGACCAATACTTTTCATTGTGGCCCATTCTTGCCATGGAATTGAATTTTTTTTGAAGTCATTTCTCAAATGTTCCCCACTTATCTTTGCAAGTGATTCCATTCCTCATATGTTGGGAGTATCCTTAATGCACACATTCTATGCATGTGTGATGAATGCATAAGAAGGTTGCATTAATCACACATGTAGCAACCTTCTTGAACTTCGTGACTGTTGTTTGGAGTTAATCATGAGGGCTACCTAGTCTAAAGCAACAATATGCTCTTATCTCTTTTCTTCAATTAGTTTGAAAACTTTTGCATGCTCCGAATTCAGTTAATGTGATTTTTTGGATTACATTTCCAATGATATTGAATTTGGAGTTTGTTTCCTCTTGCCCTTGCTTGTTTTTCTTGTTGAAATGCCTTCATCATTGGGAGGTACCAATCTTGAACAAACACAATGAGACTTTGATTCTAATTTGTATGTCTTTTGTGTTTGTGCAAAACTCTTTTAGGATTGAAACAAAATCATGAATGAAAGTTTGTAACAACAAGTCTAATGTATGTGTTTGGTGTTTGTGAAAAGTTCTTTTAGGATTAAAGCATAGTCATGAATGCAACAAGATTGGAATGCAAAGAATCTCAAGTGAAGTTCATCATTGGTGAAATAATGCTTGACGATGAAAGACACAAGTAAGGCTTACGTTCTTGAGAATATGTCCCATAATTGAGACTGAAATTGTTGTTCTAAACAACTCCATCACATTTTGCTTTGTAGTCCTTCACTTCTATATAATTGGAGACTATAAAAACATTATAGAACTTTGTTTTGCTCAACATTTTAGAAACATTTTTCATATTCATTTTGTGCTCCTCATGTTTGTTTCTTCTAAGAAATTACTATGGCATTATGCTACACTATAGCAAGAGGTGTGAGGATGAAAGGGGGGTAGGGGGCAAATAATGCATTCACATTTACTTATTTGGTCATTTTCGGTGATTTTACATAACATGAACTTTTAAATACAAAATCTAGGTAATCACCAAGATGTGGTAGTAACAAACAACATGCCTAAGATTGATGTAACATGCACTACCAAGAAGCCAACCACTTCAAATTTTAGGTTAAGTGTTGGCCTATATATGAATGCCACACTTCTTCTTTTTTTCGTTACTTAACATTGAGTTCTCAATCAATTATCATCAAGTGTGAATGGCCTCTTTATTGTGGGACCATCACCCTAAGGCTTTACTAATCATAAAACACGAGGTGGACATTATCATGAACCAAAACATATGAGGATCATGATGCATAGTAGAGGGAGGGCTTTTACACCTATTATTTAAATGTGGAAGTGTTCTTCCATCTATGTAAAACATTCAAAGGTTTTTTTTCCCTCTTATGTTTAAAAGCACCACCTTACACAATTGAAGGACCCTTCCATTAATCACGTGCATACCTTCCACCATTCAAATGAAAAACCTATTGTTTTTCTTGTTTTTCTATTTTCCATCATGAAAATGTTTAGGATTTTAGGATTGATAACCTACTTGGATGATAACCAGGTCATCCAAGTAGGTTATTAAAATTAAAATGCTAGGTGAGTAGGTATGAGCCTAGTGCTAGTAATTATTGGATCTTTTTAAAACTTTCATACCATCCTGGTCATGATATTAGGGTCCAAGGCCGATTTTTGGCGGGTATGTATACCTGGTATTGAGATTGATATAGTCCTGGTATTGAGATCGGTATAGTCTTGGTATTAAACCGGTATTACCTCGAGTCCCTACCAGGTAGGTACTAGTACAAGGCTGGTGTTGCCTTAGGTCATACCAATCTAGGTAGGTTTTTTGACACCAGGACCAGTCTATATGTTATAGTCCTAGCCTGCCACCCACCCACCCACCCAACTTTGGTCCAGACTTCACTCCACTATATGGGTACATATTTGCATTACCAATCAAACTCCTCCATTAGAGCTTGAGAGGAAGGATTTATCCAACATTTAAACCTATTTAAAACTACTTTAACCTTAGCTTTGGTGACATTGTTACACTAACATGGCCAGGATGCAAAATTTACCAAATGTTTGATTTGAATATATATCACATTCTAACCCAGTTTAATGTGAGTTGACCTCCATAAGGTGTCCAAGTGTTCTAGGGTTTAGAATGAAATTTGTTTATTTTATTGTGGCAAATTGATAAAAATTGTCACCTACTCTACCACTTGAGAGCTTTGCTGAAGACCTTTTTATTCGGCATTCGGAATATCTCTAGGGTAAACATGCCCATCATTGAACATTGATCCATAGCTTATTCATTTTTTTGTCTTTTTTGAGTAATTTTCATCACTATGAGTGTGCCAAGTGAAAGTTTACAATATTTCTTTGAACTCCAAAAGCAAAGGAGCAACAAGCACAAAGAGGAAGAGCTATCTAAATCATAAAATGTTTGAAAAATAAACATTACACCACCTTATTTTCAAACCCCATATTTTTTTCATTTCTTGTCCATTTTGACTAATCTGAAAAGTTGTAAGGGCATTAGCCAAAGATTTACAAAACTTCTAGGAATTCCAAAGGCAATGAAACAATGTTGGGTGTTTTCATTGTATAATGTACACAAAAACTAATCATAGTTTGACAATTTTCATTTTAACACATTATATGGTATGCGTTTTGAAATAATTTAAGAAGGCTTTGTAATATAAATGTGCAATTAAAGGTGGATAACATTTTAAACTCTTGATATGTTGTGAAATTGATGCACACATGAACAATTCAATGGTTAATTGAAATATAGTTTTAACTTGTAAAAGTTTGTAACAAACATTATAATTTAACAAAAGGATTAAGAAATATTAGTTTTAATAAAAAAAATTATAATAAATTTTGCACATAAAAAGAAACAACCATAATGAACAATCTTTTTCATGAAATTTTTTAATTTGTTTTAAATTCATAATGTTCAAACTAAATGACAAATAAATGTTCAATAGCATACATTATGTTACAATAATGTTAATGATTATGTTTTTTTTAAGCTATAAAATTTTTTCCATTAAAAATATAGTCGAGCTAAATGTTATTTTTATCATTTAAAAAAAATAAATTAGAATTTTAAAATTAATGACAAATTATAAACTACCATTATACAAAATGTTTTAATTTTTTTTAATAAAATTATTGGTGTACAATTACATAAAGACACAATTATGAATCAACTACATAGTGTGGTTTATATAACTTGTCTTATTTTTAAGGCCCAAATTAATTGTATGTAATTTTTAAAAGAATTCAAAACAAGTGAAATTTTACATATTATTGTTAATACTGTATGTACTTCCAATTTTGGCACAAAGTGTGTACACTGTACCATGAAGACATCTTATCCAAGGATTTTAAGTTTCAAATCACAAATTGTTTTGATAGGCCATCGTCATCACTAATCATTTGCACCCTTAGTTCAAAACCTCACATCTTTTTCATTTCTTGTCTTTTTTGAACAAACTTCGTGGCTATGGTTGCACTGCGTGGGAATCCACAATACCTCTAATTTCAACTCCAAAGCCAATCGAAATAATGTTCAAAGATTCTAAGCTTCCCACCAAAGAATGTCCAAGGATTTTTAAAACTTTTTAACACACTAAGTGTTCAATCACTAGCCCGTCTACCTTAATACCAGATCACTGAAATACATGATTTGCGTATACAGCTACCTCACCCAGACCAAGTAGTTGCACAGGTTGTTAGAAGTGGAAAGGGGCAATGGCTAGGGGTGGGGAGGATCAGGTAGCCTTGTTTCAACTCAATGGGCAGATTACATTTGTAGTTTGAGGTTGGACTTATGAAGTCACAATGGTGTGATATCAAGGATAGAGCAATGCTTTTTCCATGAAACTTTTTATGCACCCTAAGTGGTGATCGTCCATAGGAAGATGTAGAAAAAAGTGTCCATCATCATCCGAAGGAAGATTTAGCAAAATTTAAACATAAACCAGATCTAAAGTATGAATCGTTAATCATCCTTCTATAGTTTTTGTCACACACTAAAAACCAAATATAAAAATCTGACCATTTTTACTTTTGTTTCCCCCACTCACTTTTGGCAATTGAAACCAATGTTATTTAGAATTTTTTTGACATGCACCACAAAGTGTATGAAAGAAAAAAAAAAAAAAAAAATCAATAAAAATTACCCTTCTTACTTCCAGACCTTAGATCTTTATTTATTTATTTATTATTTATTGGAAGGATTTGAGCTATATTTGAGACTCTGGGTATGCCCAGCCCCAGCTCTACAATTTGTGTTCACATTCCAAAGGCAACCAAGCTATCTGATAAGCTTATGTGTTCAGTGGTAGACCTGCTTACCCTGCCTCTTTGGAAAGTGAAGGGATTGGGGGTCAATAGGCACTGACATCCATATCTTCATTGAAAACTTTGGATGTGGATTCTCTAAGGATAGATAGACTACCCACAAAGTGGTCAACAGCAGCAGAAGGGTCCCATTTGACCACTAGATGGAGGTCAATAGGTAGTCAATTCCAGTGCTGGGCAGTTCTTTGATTTTGTTGAGAACCCCCGGTTATGTGGTTCAAAAAATTTAGAACCCCCCCCCCAAAAAAAAAAAAAAAAAAAAAGAAAAAGACCCTCAATTTTCAGAATCTCAGAACCTCCTCGGTGCCTTTCAGAAATCAGGATACCCTTGTCGTCCAAGAAAACCAGTGTTGGTCGGTTATTGAGAAAACACCCGGTTATCAACCTGGTTATTGACATTTTTTGAAACCCAGTAGTAGTAACCCACTAGTTGGGTATTGCATTTGTCAATTTTTAATAACCTACCTGGATGATTGGAATCTCATCCAGGTTGAGTAGCAATCCTAAGATCCTGAACATGTTCATGGAAAAAAAAAATCAGAAAAAACAAAAATAAATAAAAATAAATTAATAAACAACCTTATAACCTACTCTAGCTAGAAAATATAACCAATGGTTCTCAAGGTGAGCATTTGAGAATCGACCCTTATGCATAATGGTGATTATTATTCAAAATCAACTGAATCAATCAATACCCAAGGGTATTACTTTGATATTCAAATTGATAACCGGTATGTGTCTCTATATATATATACATATGATAACCCTACCTGGCTGGTTATGAAGAAAAGGCATAACTGGCTAACACTGAAGAATACCCAAAATGTAGGAATTCACCTCCCTCCCCTCCCCCATCTCCATTTAGTTGCAGTGATATCTGAAGTGTCAGGCAAGCACTAGACTTGCAAAGCTACACGCACATATACCTAGTTGTTGTTGTTGTGAGATTGTGTCTGTGCAGACAGGATTTTATTGTTAGTTCTAGAATTGCAGGCTTTTCATAAAGGAGCTTCTAACTGACAACTTGCAGCAAGAAGGTTCCCAGGCTAGGCTACTACCATCCAGGACTGTTCTCATCTGGCTTTGATTTCATGATGGTACTAGGCCTAGTGTGCAATTCAGAAGAGAAGGGAAGGGGATTCAATGCTTGTGTAGGGATTGATTACCACGATGATCAGATCATTCTGGGGAAGGAAGAAGCCTCCAACCTTCTCAGATGAAGATGCTGCAACACCTAGGCTAGGCTACATACTAGCTGCCACAAGAAGCTTCAATGCTCCACTTTGCAGTAATTTTTTCCCCTTCATTATAGGGGGTTAAAAGGTAGTCCACCAGCTAGCTATATATACCAACACACCAACTGCCAACAGCCCTGAATGTCCTGCATCTTTGGTCCCTAGCATAATCAATTGTTTTGCTCTTAGTCATTGATAATTTCCTTGTCCTGTAACTAAGGCCGGCTTTACACTAGGAGTCAAGGCCAATGTTCAACTCAAATCAAGCATTCCTATTAGTGCAAATGTTGAAATCAGCCCCCAAAGGTTTTACATTAGGAGTCAAGGCTGAAATAGAAAAAAAACTTTTCAATCTGCCCCAAGGTATTAATAAATGCTGCTTTATGGCTGTGTATTGGTCCCAAGGCTGAAAAAGAACACCATCAAATTTGGGAAGCCAATTTGGGGCCAATGTTCTCACATTTATTAATATTCTGACATCAATGTCTTAGCATTTATTGGCTCTACCGATAGGGAAGAGATTACGCATTTGTGAAAGATTTGGATAAAATTTTGGCTCACTCATTGCCCAATGTGGAGATGATAAGTGTTCATAGAATTAAAATTTTCACATGGATGTAATTTTTCATGTTTGGGCGGTTGTAACCCTAAGTAGTTGAACATTGTAGGTCTTGATAATCATTACATAAGTTGAAAGGATTCTCTTCTTCAACCAAGCTTGTTTGAAATTGCTTTTGTATGATTTCCACTTTGGTGATGAAATGCTTAATGGGTTATCAAAGAAAGTTGGGTTATCAAAGATGTTGGTATGAGTGCAGTCCGAGTGCAAGAGTTCATGTTGTACTTCATAACTTTACATGGCTTAGGAAGAATGTATTTGACTTTCATTGCTCACATCTCCCCTCATGTTGCTGACTCTTTTGGTGGCCGATGTGTGGTGGTAATCATCTCATTGGGCCTATTTTGTGAGTTTGAGAATATTTTTTGGGAGTAAAGTGAGGCAAGAAAAAAGGATTTATAAGAAAACAATGCTTGGGGTGCAATTCGAGTGGACATACAAAGGGGGCAAAGGAAAAAAAACACACACAAGAAAACAATCCAAAGTTGATGATGTACATGTTGGGTGGAAGATGGAATGACTAGATACTTGTCCAACTATGTTGTTCTAAAGCTCCTTGTCTCAGCACATGCAATGGCAACAATGTTGAAGCTATAACCTCAAGTCATTGCCCATGTCCTTCACAATGACAAGTTTTTTTCATCCTTGCCTTGTTGTATGTGTTTACCACCCTCACCATTTATGATTCATCTTCTGTGTTTGCATAATTTGAGTGTTGTTCCAGTACATTTCTTGTGAATTGAGAGGTTTGAAATAATTGATATATATGCACAATATGTGTTTTGAATTCCTCACTTAAAGCCTTTCGTGAGTGGGGTGTGGTCACATGAAATAGGTATGAAGTAGATGTTGAATTGGGGGTGGCATATCTACCTATGGTTGAACTTATGGAGCAACATATGCTTAGTTCTTATACTACTATTTTAGGAGCCTCTGATCATGGTAGACTTGAAAAGGTACACAATAGTCCATTTGTTTCACTTTACCTTGTGTCAAGGCTTTGTTGGAAATCCATAGAAATTCAAGGTTTTTTCAAATTCTCCTCATTATGTACAATGTAAAATCTTGTTATATATGGTCCATGTTGTTGATAAATTGGTATTGCTTGTAGAACCCATCTATGTCCACATTGACTGATGCTGCAAAGAAGGAGTGATTTGGAAAAAAATGTTATTGACATATGATTTTTGGTGTTTGTAGCAATTTCTCGCTCTTGAAAATGTAAATTATGTAGTCATTCTGAAAAAGAATTGTAGAGTGCAAGCAAATATTGGGGTGGTGCAAGTTCAAATGGCAATCAAGGAATTGGGCCCTTTGGATCATTTTGAAAAAAATCAAATTGTTCGAATTGGAGGTCCTATTCATTAGGACAAACAAATTAGCATGTATGGTTTATCTCTTCTAAAACCTTATGTGGATACTTTCAATGGTGATCAAGGTACCATTATTCCCATAGAATTCAAGCATTTTCCAATTGACAAAAACAACAAGGATTCAAGTGAAAATGTTCATTAGAGTGAAACAATGAAAGTGGTTAACACATAGACAAGCAACCCTATAAGCCACAAGGTAGAGGCATCACCACCAAACAGTAACGTGGAGGAATATAAGAAACATCCACAATATGCAATGGCATGGGAGTTTGAAATGTGGCGTTGGGTAGAGGAGTCAAAGTGGTGAACTAGAATGAAGGAAAGAGAAATAGTTAGGATGGGCATGCTTGAGGAAGAATGGAAGAAGTGAGAAAATGGAACCCCTTTATTCTTGTAGTTGGGAAAGGATGTTGCATCAAAAGGCTCTAATCTATTTTGGTTCTCCTTTGTTTATTTTTCAACTAGGATGCAAGGCAAGTATTTGAAAGAATTTATCAGTTTCAATTACCAAGAGGTTTTATTTGTTGTTTGGGCATTCTAGTTATGACATGAGTTCAAAGAAGATAATCAATGTCTGATTTTGTATTTTTCATGCTTGTGAGCAAATCTAAATGGCTTGTGAAGTCGACAAGGGTATTGCTATAAACCAAGGCTGTTTGTAGTGGGTTGACTTTTATCTAAATTGCCAATTTTTTTTAAAGCAAAAAATGAACAAGGTTGACATTATCTGGTCTTGGAATGTAGATGTAGTATGGGGGGAGGAAGCTATGGAAATCCAAGGATGAGAAACTTTGGGTCCATGACTTGTTTGATGAACTTACCACACGAGATGAGAGTTTCTTTGCAGAGGCAGGTTTACATTGAAGCTTTTGTTATGTAATTTAAAATTCTAGACATTTCGTCTAGAAAATTCAAATTTCAGTTTTCAATATTCAAACATTTCAATTTTCATTATTCAGACAATTTAGTTTCCAGCTTTCAACTTTCAATATTCACACATCCAAATTTAGACATTTCAATTTTCAAATTTTCAAATTCCAACCACTTCACATAGAGATTTCAATTTTCAGTTTTTAGCTTTAAGTATTCACACATCCCAATTTAGACATTTTAGTTCCCAAATTTTCAAATTCCAAACATTTCACATACAAATTCCAATTTTCAATTTTCAACTTTCAGTATTCACACATCAAAATTCAAACATTTTAGTTTTCAAAATTTTAGATTTCAAACATTCCATATACTATAGTACCTTGGCAGGTTTGGCACATGCCTCCCAAACAATTAATTAATTTTGAATATTCAATTTCAAAAAATAAAATACTCCTAAAGGTTTTTTATTTTCCTTCCTAAGGAGTTGGTCTTTGGAATAAAATATTGACCCTGGTCATATAACATTGGGCAAAGCCATTACGCAATGAGCTGCTTGTTAATAACTTGGGGCCAAACAACAAGCCAAAAATACTCAAAGTTGGGCTCCAAGTTTTTTTCAGCATGACTTCTACTGTAAAGTGGACCTAAGTTTTGTAATTGCCTTTCAGATGAAGTTATAAATTGAAGTAGTTTGCCACACCCATCTGAATGCCCACTACAGAGAACAAACTATAAAGATGTGACCTGATGTTGAGCAAATTGGGACTTTGATTGACATCGGATATGTGTCATAACAAATGATGGACATCCATTCTTTTGTATAATAATGTTCATTCATCTGCAGTTCACTCGTAACGGCATCTTTCCATTACCTGGTCATCATAGTTTCTTTCTCATGAGAAAAACTATGATGAAAACAAAGCAATGGAAAGTGATTAAAATCTTTCATGCACTTTCCATTGCAATTGGAAAGTGCAACTTACATTCATGAATCACATGACTATTGAAAAGATGTCCTAAATGAGTTTGGTGTTAGAGAGTGTTAGTGTTATTATGGGTGCAAAATTTTCACCTTAGATCAAACGTAGTGTGGAATGGAAGGGTTAGAGCATCTCCACAAGCAAGAGTGAAATGGCTTATGCACATTTACACAATGCTTTGGATGAAGTACAACCCTTAAATATTGTGAATTTGAGTTTGGAGCAGAGGTTTTTTTGGCCAAATTTCAACCTAAAAAAAATGATTTTGAACTTTTGACAAAGTATTTTTCATGGAAAAAATGGCCCAAATTTTGCCATAAGTCAAAGGTTTTTGTAATTGGGGATTGGGGAATGACAAAACGTCTTTGTCACAAGAGGTTATGTTCCAAAACAAAGTTTCTTTAATGAAATCTTACTAGAAGATGCAATGTAAATGTATTTATTATTATAAAATTAAATTAAATGAATATATATTTGTGGGTTTAAATGTTTAGCTTGATTTTGTATAGATGACAATTGTTTTGTTATCATCTTAAGGCAGTAGTACCACCCCAACTATTTTTACTCTAAGAATTAGGCTTTATAGGTCAGCCAATGTAAGTGTAAAAATAATTATTGGAGGAGGAGGAGGGATGTGGCATACCTATTGACCTAATAAGGTTGAAACCCTTTTATTATTTGGACCAAGTTTGGAAACTTCTTTAGCACATTGGGTACTCCTTACCCAGCTTTACCAATTAGGTCAGTCTGGAATACATACATACCTTCACCTCCCGACTTTCCACTGCCATACCATAGCAGTATGACATACCATACCATACCATATCATACTTATGGTGCATTCACACTTGATGTTAAGTCCGTGTTAAATGAAAATCTCGATGGCATCCTAGGTGGCACCCAATGTTAAATGGATGATAGCCTAATGTTAAGTGAATGTTAACTTAACATAACATTTTCATGGGGATGCCCATAACACCCACCCCCTCCCAACAAAACCTTAGGGTGGAGGCCTTCCCAAAGTAAGAGGCCTACAACAAGGCTGGCAATTGACTCTGGCCCGCCAATTTGGGAATGTCCTTCACCCGAGGGCTCTACCCATGGTAAAATGTGAATGCAAACATTATCATAAACCTAAACATATGTATATCACCATGCATACGAGAGCCAAGGCATCTTACACCTACTCTTTAAGAGTGGGCAGGATCTTACATGGAGGGTAATGGCTGAGGTTTAGGGAATTCCAGAAATAAGGGCTGGCCAGAGAGGCAAAGCCAAGGGGGCCCTTACTTAGGGTTTGCCCAGATTGAGGCCAGTATATGTCTTAAAGACTAAGCTGAGTGGTATCTAGCAGGTGGATGAATGTGGTTGGACAGATGTGAGGGCAAATGGAATGTGGATGTAGGATGCAAAGCAATGGATTCAAGGGATGTAGAGGGTATAAGGTAGAGAGTACATGAGAGCTCTTCTCCATCTGCCCTTCTCCCTAAGCTTCCAACTATAACCTTATACATTCAGTCTACCTTCACCCAATAACTGCTCTAAAAGACATCCTAAAGGACCAAATAAGGGGTCTGGGTGGAGATGTGCTTAAATGAGGTGCTATTTCTTTTACCAAAACTTATTTCAACATGGGAAAACAGCAGAATATATTTTTCTTATCCGAAATTTCATGGTTTTTTTTATATAATAAAAAAAACCTAAAAATGGCAATTTTTTCCCCCCCTACATAAATTCAACAATTTTTTCTAATTTATTGGGGATTTTTTTTCAATTTTTCAGTATTTCAATTTTTAAAAGAAACTAGTCACTTGCACACATGTAGGTACCTAATAAAGACAACATTGGGCCGCCAAAGAGACACTCTTCTTGGAAGCATATTACAAGGCAACAATGGGGGCTGCCAAAGAGAATCTTGTAAGCATACAAGACAACATCAGGTGACTAAAAGTAGTTGACAAACAAGGCATCACAAACACATTGGCCCTGCCAATAGATAAGATGTTGTACATCTACCAACTGTGTCCAAAGTCTAAACACCAAAACAATCCGTTCCAATCTAAACATTTTCACCAAAGAAACTAGTTCACCTAATGTGAAACCGATTCTAATAAGGTATCTTAAAGGCAAAAGAAGAAACTCAAATATTTCACCGTGCAAAAATATAGTCTTCAAAAAATCCTTCAAAAGAAACCAAAATCCTTCAAGATATTATAGTTCTATAACTAATCTCAAGTTTCAATGCAAGCCAAAATATCATCTTTCAAAAATCCTCATATAAAAATAAGCCTATTACCTAGGTGCCAAAATCCCTTAAGCTGCTATACTCTATGATGAATGTAAACACAATATCCTTGCCTTGGTAGGCAAGGCCAACAAATTCCAGGATGGATGTAAGCTACCCAATCAATCCTTCAATATTTCTCTTGTCAACCAGTAGAAAACTTTCAACCACTTCTAAGACCATCCATCCATCCATCCATCCATCACGGTTTTTTCTTTTCAATTTTGTGATATAGTCATAGTGGCAATCATCCACAAGAGGAATAAGCCAAATTTGGCTAGAGGTCGGTGAGGATCACACTAGAAATTTGTTTGTGGCAACCTGCAAGAAACCGTATTGTCTAAATGATTTATGGCCACTTCACAATAAGGCAAAAGAAGAATTATGGAACTCAAATATTTCACCATGCAAAAACATAATCTTCCAAAAATCCTCTAGAAGGAACCAAAATAAATCCTTCAAGATATTATTATAACTCTATAACTAATCTCAAGTTCCAAAACAAGCCAAAATATTATCTTTCAAAAATCCTTATGTAAAAATAGACCTATTACCAAGGGGCCAACATACCTTAAGCTACTATACTCTATAATGAATCTAAACACAATATCCTTGCCTTGGTAGGCAAGGCCAACAAAAAAAAAAAAAAAAAACCCCCTCCACCAGAAGACAATTTTGTAGACCTACTTACCAACCTACCTACCCACCCATATAGCAATGAGCTCAACTAAGGGTATTCCAATTGATCATGTAATTATTTCTCCCCACCCTTTCACCTTCGTACTTACTAAAAATTGAAGTAGGTACCTACCAAACCTCACCTACATGATTGCACCTACTTTCCTAGTTGATTCTCCGACCAACCTCATAACTACTGAAAACAATGATGAAAGAAACAAAATGAAAGTATTGCAAGGAACTTGAAACTCTTTTACTTAAGAAATATTTGAAATCACAATTAAATTTTTTGTCAACATTTGTATGAAGGTCTTGTATAAACTTAAAAAATTCAGAGTGTATGCAATACTCTCATGTGGATATTTCGCATATTCCTTGGATTGGAACATTGTCTTTAAAATGTTTTGAGGGCACCAACTTTGAAAAAATCTAAATTATATGCAATGTTCTCACTTGGGTATTTTATCTATGCCTTGGATTGGGAGGGGATGTTTTTGATCATCATTGAGTAATACCCCCACCATTCACCCTCCTCATCCTTACTACCCTCTCCAGGTTGGTCATTGACCTTAACCTCCCATGTAGTAACATCTTTACCCTTTGCCTATAAAGCATTACTAACCTCCTTGCCCATGATTGTGGAATCCATACCTTAAATTTACTTGACATGTGATTCCCCTATCTCTAGATTCTCATTACTTCTAATAGCTTGGGTCGATATGGCCTTCTTACCCTTCTTATTTTTTTATTTGCCAACATTTTAAAATCTTCATTGTCAATGAATTATTTGTGTTTTGCCATCTCATTGCCTACAACCTTTTATGACTACTAATCCCTTCCCCTTTACCTTTTGTATTTGACAACATGAAAAACCAACCTCCTTATTACTCCATGTCTCCACATTGGATTGGACTCCCTTGTTCCCGTCATTACTTCCTTTAGCCTCACTACTTGGTTGTTACCCTCTCCTCACATTATCATCCTTTAACCCCTTCCCTCTAGTTGCAACAAAATATTTAATTTTATGAGATGATTCAAGCTAACAAAACTTGCACCTAATTGGCAGGTAGTCATAGTCAATCATGATGGTGATAATTTTGCCCATGACCAACTTTACTTGTTCTTTACTTATAATGATGTCTCCCATGGCTCCCCTCTTCCAATGTTATGCAATACCTATCCTCAAATGCTGGAATGGTATTCTTATCGTAGTCAAGAAGACTGCCCAAATTGGAAGTGATTTCCCATCCCACAACCTTAAATTATGAAGGAAGCTTATGCAAGGTGATCCAAGTTAAGATCCTTATCCTTTTCGAATTGTCAAGATTGAAGCCAAGCACCCAACCCTAGAAGATGTATATGCCCCAAGTGGTTTTGAACGGTGTTGACATCAATATCTTTTGAACTATGTTTGGGTTATCAATTTTTAACATAAAAAATCCTCACCCCAACACACTATCAAAGATTACTTTATCACCACCCAACTTGTGATTGAAGTGTGCTATGTAGGAGGAAAATGCCAATGGCAATGGTTTCTTTCCAACAAAACTAGCAATGACCATATGATCTTGTAAGAAGGTCATTTTTACCTTCACCTTCCTTTGCATCAACAGTGGGGAATGGAAGTTTAATGGGGAGTAGTTGTTATTAGGAATTTTGTTTATGATAAAACCTTTTTGCAAACACAATTGCATAGTCGAGTTCAAAATCTTTTTTATTTTATTTTTTAATTGTAGTTTCGATGAGTAATTAATGTCAAATAATAGCGGTGTTTCCTTATGGGGGGCACATAGTTTTTTAGGGGAAACTACATTTCCCTTTGAGAAAGGAGGGCTCCTAGAGTAGTGGGGAAGTTGAGAACTTTTCAATTTGGAAGGGTGCATGGGGATTGCATGGCAACCTAAGGGAAGTGAGTTGTTTTAGTGAAGAAATGGTGTTTGAACGAGGTGGGTTGCCCTAGGGAGGAGGTGGTTGCTTGAAGGAGAATACAATGCCCCGGGAAAATATTCATGCCCCAAGGAAAAGATATATTAGTGGACTATTCCAAAAGGACTTAAGAAGTGAGATGGAGAGAGGTGGCCATGTAGAAAGAAAAAGGCTTGTGGGGAACAAAAGGACACAAGGTTGGGGTTTTGCTAGTTGAGTTGGAACAAATGATGAACCACATGGGGTTCCGTCGGGGAGGGGAGCGGTCGATTGGGTTTAGTTAACCAAGGGGGCCCTTGGCCCTTTAGGTGAAATCATCAAAGTTTGGGAGCCTAATGGTAAAAATGCATCATATATTACACCACATTTAATTCATTGTTGTTGTTTAGTGTTATGTCAACTAATTGAAATATAACAATGTCATGAAATCAATGCATCTATGCATAAAAAGGTTTCAAATAAACATTTGATATGAGCAAAGCACAACATGATGCACATTGTTTCATGACTTTGACTTGACATTACCTTGGTAAAGACATTTTAATTTTGATTATTTTGAATTTGTTCATTATGCAATATAAATATTCTTAGAAATTATAAGCCTATATCACATATTATGTATGCAATCAAGCTCCATTTAAATAATAAATTTTATGTGGGATTGCATTTCTAGGTTTTGTGCATCTAGGTTTATAATTTCTTACATGCATGTAATTAGGAAATAAGATGTTGGCTAACTAAGTTTTAGATGAGATATTATTAATTGCATAAAGTTTGTGCAACAAACTACAACAAGCCTACCTATTTCAAGAATCTATCTATGGTTTAATTATAATTTGATAGTTGGGAGTCAAACATAACTATTCTGATAATGATTTATCAATGAAGAGAAAGAAAAAATTGGGTTGGCCATGATTAAGTTCTAACATCCCTTGGTTTCAACTTGTACTAACCAACTTGTTTGATTTATGCAAGTTAATTTGATATTGAGCTTGCATTAGCACCCTTGTCATAATCTCATCCTAAAACTCTCGCATGAACTTTTAACCTCCAAGTGTGTGGAGATAAAGAAAACACCCTAGCTTGTATTCTATTACATAAGTTCTAAGGTTGTATCAAGGTACTTACCATGATACCATTTGACATGCGCAAGGATCATTGAATCTACAACATTAACCCTTTGCTAATGAGTTAAGGAATACACCTTAGGTTCACAAAGAATCCCTTGGACTTACTACCATTACCATATAACAAACCAAGGTGCATAGCATTGTGCACATGAACAAGTTTAAGATCTCCAATATGACCATGGTTAACCGTAGGGAACACAAGTTTTAAATTCATCTAGTGTCATTCCAATATCATCAAACTTGAAAAAGACACAAAATGTGGCACTATTTTAAAAAGCAATCCATCTTAACTGTGCACAAATTAAAAGAGGTTGATTAGGTTTAATTTGATTGCTCGTAAAGAACAACCTTGCAAAAAATGAATTTTTTGAAGGCCTGCCCCACTTATGTGGGCAGGCTAATAAACATTATTTCCTTTTTCATCAACACCAATGGAATGGATGCATTTAGGATGGGGTCAAAATTGGCAAGTAACCCTATGATGACTCAGCACAACACATATTTCATACAACTTCAAACCTATGGTTACACCTCCTTAGGTAGGAATGGAGACCAATGGAGCTGACAATTTAGTAGTACTAGTCCTAGTATCAAAGAGCCAAACCAGACTGGTTTGACCTGAAACAATACCAGCCTCATACCCATGAATCCCTGGTAGGAACTTGAGACGATACCAAATTAATACCAGGACTATATCCCTCTCAAACCCAGGTAAATACCTGCCAGATACCAGCCAAAAAATTAGCCTTGGATCATAGTAGGTAGGGGCTGTTTTAACTACCTACCTAGTTGGTAGGTAGTAGATAAAGCAACTGAGCCAACCACCATGGTTAGCTAGGGAACTGGAACCCAACAGAAAATTGTTTGCTGATCACATATCATCCATCCTTGATGGTGCACACTGGTGGGTGCTGGTTCACTGTGGCTGGAAATTTCTCCAAGTGCTTCAATGATATTGAAAAACTGGGCAAGCTTCTTCTCCAATAATTTTAAGGAAAAATAGTGTGTTCAGGATTCAAAGGATTCAACACCTCCCCTCCCCACGCCTCCTTCCCTCCTCAAAGTTCCAACCCAGCTACCACATTCTGTTTGGGACTACCACTAATTTCCAGTTAGTTCAAGGTCACAAATATATGCTTCAAAACCCAACATCAGATGCAGCTTGAGAAATACCCTACTACCCTTGGCAGCTTTGACTTTAATTTTGTTGTTTTCACAAATGTTGAAAATTTTCCCCAAGACAATTTTCCAATGACCCAAATTTGTGAAGGAAAAAAAACATTGAATCATCATGACTATTTTATTTGTCAATACAAGAATTCCAAAATTGATTAATTAATTAATTAATTATTCAACAAACATGTGTGGAAGCTGCCAAGGTAGTAGCCTAGTATGGTTTGCTGCACTTTGGGCATTTCCCCATTGCAGCCTCCTCTTTCTCTCTCTCTCTCTCTCTCTCTCTCTCTCTCATTCAATCCATCAATCACACAGGACCCACCACCATCATTATTCACTCTGAGAGGTGAGGTGCAGGGCAATTGTTGGAGGAGTGTTTTGAATGTATTTGGCATGTTTGAGAATGCTATAGCTAGCTAACTAGCTAGCTCATTTTTGTTTCAAAAATAACGCAGCAACTTAATCTATTACGAGAGGAACAAGTGTTACTCTACAAAAGGGACATTCTTGTAAATTAATTATAGCAAAAATCAATCCCTCCCTTGCTTGCTTGCTTCCTTCCTTCCTTCCTTCCTTCCTTCCACCAACCCCTTGTTTCCACAAACAGTGCTGGCTTGTTGGAGTGTAGGGCGACAGCCCCGTCGCTTGCTGTCGCTGTAACTGCTAGCAAACGGCAATACGCTCACAAGAGGCCGGCCGCTTTGTCTGTTAAGTTATCATGTCCTGTTCCCTAGTGCCCCCCCCCAACCCACGCCACGGTTCCCTAGTTACTATGGCTAATCCACCTACAATTATTGACTCATTTTCCTTATCTGATAGGGTTTAGGGTTTAGGCCCTAAACCCTAACCCTACACCCTAAACCCTAAACCTAATTTTAGTGATTTGCTGATTTCTCCTTGACAAACAGTAGGGTCTTTCAGGTTTTGAAATAACTAAAACCGATGGTTATTTGATTCTGGGTTTTTCCTCAAAATCCAGAAACCAGCAGTTCTCTCATTCTGAAATATTAAGAAACCAAAATTGTTGATAATTGTCAAAATCGAATACCCACCCAACACTAGCCCAAACCAATCTATAGTGCAGAATGTTAAATGCCCCATGGAGCTTTCTTTATTGGGGGGTGTCCAACAAAAAAAAAGGCATGTGCCACCAAATACGGTTCTATCATAATAGGGTTGAAGTAAAAACCTGAAAAATAACAAATAAGTACAAAATTTGATGCAATTGTTTCAAGTAGCACTAGTGATAATGACTACATCCTATTTCACTGCAGTTGGTGGAAGTTGAATCCTCAAAGGAGCATCTCAATTTAGTTTTTATCTGAGCAGAACATCAAAACATCAATAGCACCATTTTGCACAAAAACAACAAGCCCCACAAAGTTTGATGGGGGTGTTTAATGGTCCCCCAAATATAGCATCCACGTTTAGTGCACACACACACACACAACATATTTCATGACAACATCTAATGTATTTCTTAGACAGCTAATTACTAATGGAGTTTGCTGGCAGCTCAATACATGCCCCAAGTTACTTACATCTTAGAAACCAACCAGTTCTGCTCATAGCACTGATCCTGGACATACCCATCTACAGATGATGGACTAGGTAACGGGCAAGAGAGGCGGGCCAATGAGTGCCAATGCCTTTCCCAGACATACCCATCTGCAGACAATGGACTAGGTAACTGGCAAGAGATGTGTGCCGATGAGTGCCAATGCTTTTCCCATAACATGTGGCCTTGAGCCAGACATAACCAGCATCCTTTACATCCATAGCCTGCTCATCAGGTGGATGCGAATCAGTTTTTATCCACGCACCAAATGGATATGGATCACTTTCTGTCCACATGGTATGAGATACAGGCAGCTTAATATGCTATATAACTTGGATATCCAATCAGGATGGAAGAGTGACCTCAGTGAGGTGGCCCCTAAAGCTGGTGATGTTCCTTTGGTTTTGGTGAATTGAGACAGGTTAATGTTGTGAAGCATGTGATATTGTTGAGGGTTTTTGTCATTGTGTGGAGAAGGATACAAGAAGTAAGTACCAAAAAGTCTAGACTCTATCATCAAGTAAGTGCAACTGTGCAAGACAGAGCTAGTTGGAGGTGTTTAGTGTCTTTATGCAAAGCCATTTCTTATGTGGGTTCAACTTTGTAGCTGAAATTAATTAATGCAAACATCTCCAGACATGGTATAAATAGGATCCATAAACTGGATTGAGTGATTTGTCATATGCTCTGTTGTCAACCATGCCGGGCATTTCTCATTGTGTAGGAAGGATGTGATCATTTCCTGGAAGGAAGCCCCTGAAACTCAGCTGAGCATTCTCCTGTTATTTTTTACTTACAGCTGCTGGACTTTTGAGCTTTCAGGGAGACACAGATAGTCCAGTGTCCAATGAGATGCAGTTCTCGAGGGCTAGACTTATGTGCATGTAAGGGGACAAATATCCCATTGTCCAAGGAAATGTGGTTCCTAAGAACTGGATTACTTTATCTTTAAAGGAGACAAATGCAGTCCCTGAGATGCCAGGCCCACCCTAGGGAGGAGACAAAGTTTAAAGCTGGTTGGGGGGGGAGGGGGGGGATTGGGAACTATAATTCCAATAAGGGATCTTTCATTTACCATTTTCATCACTTAGGCTTAATCATCACCTTGATGGGTTTAAGAGAAAGTGAAGAAAGAGACTGTGAAGTTCCATAGTCCACTTGACTTATTGTGCTCTACTGCATGGTGGGCCATAATTGGAGACATGAAGTGGTGGAAAGTTTCTTCAACTTTTGGACATTATGCCACTTGGTAGGTTTAGCATGCGAGATCTGTATAGTTTTTTCTTTTCTTTTCACCATAATCACAAGTTCCAAAATTCCATTGTGTGTTGGGATCCTCTGCTGATGCTGCTTATCATGTGCAAATGCATCTAGGAAAGGATAGTCACAGAGACCAAGACCAACTTGCTTGTTCTTGTGGTGGAAAGAAACTGTTGCATGATGCATAAGAATTACATAACGTAATATACAGAGGGAGTACTAATAGCTAACCATTTTGAAGCTCCCCACCCGGGGCCCCCTTTCAAATATTTAAAACTTCACGAGTATTTCCAAGTCACTGGCAACCACTTCCATGTTCGGAACAAGCACATGTGGGGTCCATGCAATTGTTGAATATGCAACACCTGAAGCCATATCATAGCAATGTGTATCTCTTACCAGAAGAGCCCCAGCATTCATTATATGTGCACATAGTTGATATTGCAGGCAGTACTTTTTGTACTACCTGCTTCTTTTCTTCCTTGTCTGCCCTTGGCCCAATCCATCTTTTTCTCACAAAAGATGGATGATGCCTGGACACACTTTGGATCTATGTTATGCATGTTTTGGATCTTATAATGGACTATGTGTCACAAGCCCAAAACAACGTAGTCGGTTACAAGTCCAAAACATGCATAACATGACCCAAAGTGTGTATGGGTAGCACCAAGATAAGTCCAGGCAACACCAGACATATCCTGGATGGGCAAAAGGGTAGTCAGGGAAAAAAAGAAGCAGCCAATACTTTCTTTTGTATCACCTGCAAGAACAGACATAATAATGTGCACATATAATGTGGGGGTGAAATAGGATCTGTGCAACTAACTCATTGTGCACAGTGGACTTCAAAACCAATGTAAGTTACAAAAGTATGCATTAAAGGGTCCCCTTTCCACATTAGTCCCTGGATCCAAAAGCTAAGCCCAAGTTGTTGACTATGTCTGATGCGGCAAGTGACCCTACAATTGGGGTTTTGAACCCACCACTGGAGGACTGTCATCCATCCCTCTCTGTTTCTTTAGTGTAGCAGTGCGCTTCTTTCTTCTAATTCAAAATACAAGGGTAGTTTGGGAGCAACACCTTTGGGCAGAAAATCACCACCATCCATCCATCCATCCTTCAAATTTTGTTTTATCCTTACAGCTTCAAAAATCCATGACACTGAAATGATAAAAATCCTCATTAACTTAGGTTAGAATCTCTTTGATTTGTGGACCATGATTTTGTTTAATTTCATTGCTTATAGTAAGTTATAAAAAGCTTAAAACCAGATTGCAACAGTGATTTATTTTATGGTGATCTATTCTGTTGTTGCAGCTTGATTAGAAATTCAACAACCAAGTGTATAACCTGCATCTAACCTACCTTCCCCTAATAGACCATCTAGAGTAATATCTTCAAACAACAATGTGACCACGCATCCCAACTCAAGCAGAACCCTCAGTGCTTTCCATTCGGCAGAAAGACATGCTCCAATTTTTTGGAGAGCATGTTACCCAGTGTATTTGTATTTTTTCCTCTGCAGTTTGGATGGACATTTTTAAAAACAGAACACCCGCTGAGATTTACTTCACAGTTTTAAAGTTACGTAGGTAAAGTATGTCAAGCCCCTTTGGAGGCTGAACATAAAATAGCCAGATATCACCTTGCCAATATAACAGATCAACAGATCAATATAACAAACCCCACACACCCATTCTAAAATTGTGACTAAAAGTCTTTTTAACCCCCACCAACAATAATATTTCTGGGTTGCCACAATTCTCAAGGGACTTCCTCTGTTGAAAATCTGAAGCATCTTATTAGAGCTTTGAGAGTGAGGGATCAGCAGCCTTTAAAAGATCTGAAATTTTCCTCTGCAACAACCTTCATCTCACAGCTGTTGAAGTCCTCCATTGCTCTTGGAACAGGAATTTCAAGGATCCCAGACAAACCTTCAGCCACTAAAATACTCTCCAAATTCTGGGAGACCCCTCCGTGTTCAAACAGCCTTAGCAGAAGTGGCCGCGAAAATGAGTACTCTGTCAGCACAGACGCAATGAAGGACTCCTTAGGTACTTAGTACCACAGACAGAGTTCTATATATCCAAGCAAAAGGAAGGGAGGCAAATGTTTGATGTCGCACAACTGGAGGACATTTATGCCACAGCACTGTAGGGAGGTAATTGCACTCATGTCCATTATCACCCATGTAGGATTTGAATTGCTACAGAAATCCTTTCAGTAGATTTAAACTTAGCTGAGACATGTGTGACTTCAGAGCACAAAACATCTAGAGTTTGTAGGTACATCTTGTATAAAGTATGTACACTATACAAGAACCTGGCACTTGATTACTATCATTTACTAAAACATCAAACTGTCATACACCTTAACAGCTAGCTAGTCCACATATTTCTTCCCTGCCGCACTTCTTAGAGACACAAGGAATTGAAAGAGATTGAGACCAGAATCAAATCAACTCACCCAAGAATTTGTTTTGATCCACCAAAGATCAAACTGCAAGTATCTCGTGCATTCTCCACCCTCTCCATTTACTGCAGCAGTTGAAACTGCAAGAGTAGACAAATTAATATTGTGGCATGCTTATAGCGCAAATTCCCTAATGAAATTCCTACTCACCCATAATGCTTAGAAGAACAAACATCTTAGATTTTGAAGTCTGTAGCAAGATTCACCAGCCATAATGCTCAACAGTGTTCCTAGAGTTGGAACTCCAGAAGGCTTGGTGAACTCTGGCAGATAGTCTTAAGAGTTTCGGTAGATTCTGGTGCATTGTGGGGGTGGCACCAGAAAATTTGATTTGGACTCCCAAAACGCAAAAACTGACAGTTTTAGCAAATTGGGAAACTGTTGACTTGAAACACTGAACTTTGATCTGAAAGGACAAAACTGTCTGATCACAATCAATGCCCTGACTTTGTTCCTGAATGTGATGTGATGTTTTTTCATGAGCTCAGGTGGGTTTTGGGCATCCATCTAACCATGTACATTTCAGTTTTTGGCCATCTTTGTTGACAAGACATTAACCTGATCACATCTGTCTACCTTCTTTGTCCCCAAATTTCTATAGAACCCACCGTGCATTGCCCAATTCTCAAGCAACATACAGTGGCGATTGTCTTACTAGGTTGCTTAGTCATGTTCGCCCAAGACAAGAAATCCGAAACCATCTTGCAACCTTCTTGGACAACCCATGCTATCCCTTCGCCCCACCATCAAGTGCGTTTGGTAGCATCTTCTTCCTTGACCTCGATTCAGCTCTGACATAACTGCCATAACAAGCAACTTTCACACCCTCAAAAACATCATGGCTGTAATCATTCGCACAAAAGCATGAGGAAGTGACAAAGTGGTTCTTCACCAAAGTTGCTTATAGCCAACTCAAATGCTAGCTACTGGGGATCAAATGTCAGTAGCAACAAAACAGATCCCAACTTAAAAGGCACTATGGTACTCAGATAACCCTAGCTTCACTCCTCATTTCTCTTTGAGGTTTCTTCTTGAAACCACTTTCATGGAGTAAGTTACTCTTCATGAGCATCAATGGCATTGATCTAAAAAGGCCACTTCAACAATTCATCTAATCTTTGGGCCATACCAGGTGCTTCAGCTGCTAAAACCATTTGAGCTTCCCACATGCTCATAGCTGATCCAGCAAAGCTTCAAAGGTTTTCAGATGGAGAGAGACACAGACACACAGTCATAATCTATCCATACTTGCTCAAAGTTTTGCAATTTTTGATAGAGATGGCAACATGATGAAGCATCATGTCTGAGCAAAGCAACCCAAAAGGGGCTTCAGTTTGTGCAGACAACTCAACAGCATCAACATATACCATTTGATGATTATTCAAAGCCAGCAACTTACAGCATGCATTTCAAAACCAGAGGATGATATTTGCAGTCATTTCTACTCCTTGAGCTAGTCGCACCTGGAAAAGATATTGGTAAGCTTTGGTGGCTCCAGAACAGCTGAGGTTGCCATCAGTTAGTTACACAGAGAGCTCCACTGGCTGGATGCACATTTCCAGACCCTCTTCTCTTTCTTTGTCTATGTCTCCTTATCATGATAAGGCCTGGGTAAACAAAAAAAAATCTTACTTAGCTCTCAAACAATTCAACAGATAATTCTAGCTACTTTCTTTCTTTCTCGGTGCACGAAGAATGAACCAGATGGTACAAACTACGAACCACAAGAGTTTTAGGGTTTAGGGTTTCTAGTCAGGATCTTAACAGCAAGAAATGTCGCATGAACTACACAAACCTGACGGAGTTTCCAGATCCGAAGGAAAACAAATTCTCAGCAGATTTCCAAGTGTTGGTTGTAATATGAAAGAGTATAATGTGTATAATTTCTTGAATTTCTTCTGTCCAGGAAGTCTAGCTCTCATTGGTATGTGCCAGAAGATAGAGAACTGGAGAAATCGTGGCTGATAAGGTGAAGAGGATGACTTGAGCACAGATCATGGAGGAAGAGGAGCAGGTGGGCATCCCTCATTGTGAGGCCGACATTATGGTCAGAACTTTGTAGATCTGGTAAGTTTTTTCTTCTACTTCACTTGTCACCACTGAATTATGCTGTCATTGCAAGGATAGAAGGGAGTGGTGTGGGAGATGATAGTAACAATGAATTCAAAGGTGTACTGGGAACATGAGATGGGAGAGAGTGGAAGAAGAGGTCACGCTCCTACATACATGTGACACCCCAACACAACTGAACAAGTGTATTGGGGGAAGCAGCCTGGATTGGCAGTTTGTAGGTGTCCTGGATTGTCTCATTGTACTCCAGCTGCAATGACCTAAAATGGGAACACCCAGATGCTAAATCCTTAGTTCCCAGGTAGCTCGTTTGAAGGTCTCCAGTCTCACATACCTCCAAAATGACACAGAATCTTCAGGAGCTAGTTAGGTCCATGGTTGTTTTCTGCAGTGGTGGAATTGGTGTCAGATCAACAGAAGGAAAGAGATATGAATGGAACAAAGTCCTTAAGTAGTTGTACGCACTTCCCAAAATTTCCATGGAGAATGATTATTCTGAGAACAGTGCAAAACACTAATATACATTCCACTATTGTTAGAAGGAAAGAGATATGAATGGGACAAAGTCTATATATAGTTGTTTGCACCTCAACAACTTACCATGGAGAATGGTTTTTCAGAAAACATTGTAAGCACTACTATAGATACTACAATTAAATCATTTTGGGTGACAAGATATAAGAACTTCTTCAACCATAGGACTCGTATAGCTTGGCACAAGCATGAATGTGGATAATTTAGAAAAAGAACCTTGCAATCCAAATTATGAAATGGAGTAAGAATAAATTGTGGTTATTGGACAAACACCTTAAGGATTTTTTTGGTATTGTTGTGTATATGCATGTGCCAAAACATTTCATGCACATTTGTGAATTAAAATGTGAATTGTATTTATGTAGGGTGTAACCAAGAAAACAAAACCCTTCAATTTGAGATCTAGAGAAAAGAGGGTGATCATGAATAGGGGTGTCATTGTTGTGAAAGAAAGCAAATTTGATTGTAGATTACAATTTCTATAGTAGGAGCCCTACATTGAAAGAGTGTCTTGTGAGTACCAATAGATTCATTGGGGAACTTGATGCCAAGAAGTGACACAAGGCAAGTGACAAAGAAGCAAAGTTTGTTTATGACAAGAAAACATGAGATGCAAAACAATGGATTTCAAAGGATATTCTTTCATAAAAGGAAGGGAATTTGGAAGCAAATAGATATATGAACCTTGTTGTGTATGTAAATGTAATTGGTGCATAAATAGCCATGTATAATTATGTAAATGTAAATGATTTACACTTATAGTTCGAGTTTGTTACACTTACATTACTTATCATGTATGTTTTTTCAATTACAGTTCACAACCTTGTGTAAATTTGTTGTTAATTTGGCTTGTGGAGTTGAGTATATGAACACCATGGAAATTTTTCATCTACCTTGTGCACCATTGCCATCAAGCTCCATGTTGTCTCGATGTTTTTGTAAGCTCCAACAACCTTTTCAACAACTTTTTAAATCTTTTAATCTTGTACTCCCTTTCATTATAGTTTTTGTGTTTGCCCTTCCTTGTGGTTTGGCAACAAGTCATAGTTTGGGTGTGAAGTCCCCCCCATTTGTTCACCTTCATCATGGTTTTGTTTTGTAGGGGCATATGGTGGTGCCAATTCATTGTATTTTGCAATGGAGCAAAGCTTTGTGTTGTTTACAAGCTTCAACGACATTAAGGTGATCAATTTCATCCCTAGCAAGCCCTTAACAATCTTGTACTCTTGATTGTTTTGATGGTTATGTTGTGTTTACCTTTAATTGTGGTTTTCACAATAGCAAATCACAATTGGCTTTGTTACAAGCTCCACCTCCATGGTGGTTTTTGTGTTTCCTTTATTGTGTTTTTTCAATAAGTTCGGGCTTTGCCAAATCCCACCCTCCCATTCTCCTTGTTCCCATTGATCATGGTCATATTGCAACCAAGTGGATGTCTTCTTTGTTATGAACATTGGTATTGAGTTTTTCAAGCGAATTTCATGTTACAATCTTGCATTGCATTTTGGGTTCATGAAAGCATAATCAATTAATAACAAAAAGTAATTAACACAAGTGCACTTTCATAAAATCATATGTTGAACACATAAATACAAGAAAATAAATCAAAATCATTTAAAATCTTATTATCAAATTATCATGGCCTCCATTGAATTTATAATAAGTTGTATTCAAAATTTAATATAATAAAAGTAGGTAACAAGTATGTTCAAAACTCATTAACCAATGAATATGGTGTTTAAACATATTTTTATATTAACATTTTGATATAGTATGACCATAATATACAAAGTTAAAATTATGTAAATACCTTATAAACTTGCATTAATTTAGAATATATATTATATTATATTTTTAAACCAATTTTGTTAAAATTGACATCTACTTGCATTTTTAGGATTTATTTAAACATATATGAAATGTATTAAGTGGGCAAGAGTATTTGGGCTAAGAGACTTTAAACCCATATGCAAATGAAAAAAATGATAAGAATTTTTCAAATGAATGAAGGTTTTGCATGTCTCCTTGGTTTTAAATGTCTTGCATTTAACAACATCCAAGTTTTTTCATCCATAATGTTAACATAAACATGAAGACCTTTCCCTTCAAGAATTAAACTAAATGATAAAAAAATATTAACTTTGCACATGCAAATTAAATTTTGGGCAACTTATAATCACATATCTTTAATTTGGTTTTTTGTTTGTTGTGAACAATGATGATGCACCTAATTGGAATAATGTGCAAATTTATTGTTTATTGCATTATATTGTTTTTTTTTTTTTTTTTCAATTTATCCCTTTTATCCATATTAAAAAAAAAAGAAAAAAAAAACTTTTCATTCAATAAAATTTATGGAATGGAAGTTATGAAGTGGCATCTTAAGATTTAACATTTGAATGTTTCAAATGAAAATATTATAAACTTTAATATGATAATTTTCAGT
>Ga0209611_10002247_pt1 | contig 33859 bp, 29 predicted proteins | sample S1TSphgellanicum_3_FD_187693 | JGI IMG/M metagenome (GOLD analysis project Ga0209611, IMG submission 187693) | Host-associated microbial communities from peat moss isolated from Minnesota, USA - S1T2_Fc - Sphagnum magellanicum MG (SPAdes) (version 2) | ecosystem: Host-associated > Plants > Peat...
CTCCCACATGATGATTTTGATTCTGTACCTGAATCTCTTTTGAAAGGAATATGCTATTAGCTTCCTGACCGAACCTGTTCTCCACAGATGTAGCTGGTACCTCCATCTGTGAAGAAAATAGTCAGCTATGTGTAGTATCCTCTGCTGGATTGAAGACCTGTCAGGAGGAATAGAAGAATGTGGTTTAGAGAGTGAAATATGTTTTGTTAATGCCATCCATCTATGTTGCCAAACTAGAATATTGTTCCTTTGCAGGTTGAACATTGTAGCAGAGCTGATGTGTTTTGGAAACAGGGAGTTCTATAAGGACTGGTGGAATGCAAATACAGTTGAGGAGGTGGACTTTCGTGTTCATTTTTGCTCTTGTTCTCTAGCCAGTTGCTATTATTTGTGACTTTATAGTTCATGTTCCTTGTAAATCAGTTGAAGATTGAGCTCAAAACATCCACGTCCTGCTCCTCCTTCAGATACATCAGAAGGAGCAGCCGAGAGTCTTGAGAAAGTCCGGGAGGCCACCGCCTTTGAGATGTCAAAGAGAGCATTGGAGGAGGAAAGGGGGCTGTCTGTGTTGGAGTATGTGTGGAGACTAGAAGAGGAGTTGCATCAACAGGCAGGAAGACGACCTGCAGCCACCCCTGCCCCTACTACTGGTGGCAGATTTAAAAGCGTGGGAGTGTCAAGATCTAAAACCCAAAGTCCAGTTGAGAGAACAATGAGCTCAGAAGAGACAGCCACAAACGCAGCAACAGCTATGATGTGTGCAATCATTGACAATTTATCAATTGTGGCAAAGACTATGAAGATGGGAAGACTACCAATGAAAGACACTTTGATGCATTCTCTTTTGAAGAGCAAGATGGCAATGTTACCAGTCATATCCAACATACTCTTCATGTTGATGAAGGCAGCAACAAAGAAAGACAGCAAGAGGCTGGCACATCTATGCTTAGTGGTGAGGAAACACTTGGACAATGTAGTGATGAGGTACTCTTTGAGCATGATATCTATGAGGTACGGGAACCAGCTTATGAGCCACAGGGAGTTGCAGGAGACTTAAGCCAGTGAAGGCATGTGAATTTAGATAGATTAGGAAAACCCGACCTTCTGTTCTCTCTAGATGAGGATATAAGAGATAAGAATGAAATGGAATATGTGAGTGATGACTTTACAGTGCCACTGTAATAAACCTAACAGTTGTTGTGCTGCCATGTGACATACTATAAACGATATGATGAAAACCCTAAACCCTAACCCTAACCCCAACCCTAACCCTAACAGTGAGACCATGTGACACATGGCAATTCAGACTCAAAATATTAGTTGCATTTGCAACTACATTGTGTGGTCACTAGGTTGCCAAATGGCATGATCCTGATAATTAAACCTTATAACCCTAACCCTAATCTTCCCCACGTGTACAATGACATAGCATGGTTGATCAAGCCTTAAACCCAAGACGTGCCACCACCCCAATGGCTATGACTTGGACGGTCTAGATTAATTAAAATAATTCTTAAAACTAAATATTTAATTACAAAATAAAAGTACACGTGTTTGCATACAATTGGGTTAGCTAATTAACATGTAATGCAATGGGAACGCAACCCCTATAGTTGCATGTAGTCGCACTTACAACTGTTAGTATAGAATATGGGTGGATGAAACCGTATAACCCAATCGTATATACTTGTCATATACGGCATGTCGAATGCAACTGCAATTTTGATGCAACTTGTCTTACACAATTGGGCGAATTTGCAGTTGCAAGTGTCGCATGCAATTGAAAACTAGTTGCATAAGATAGTTGCAAAATGGCAAATTTCTAGTAGTGATCCTCCTTTAGTATGTTTACAGTTTTTTAAAGCAATGGAAGACTTTCTTTGTCAATTTTTGCACACCCCTCACCATGTCACCAATTTTTGCCTTTTCCATTATGTTCCCCATGTTCTAATTTCTAATAAATTCTTTAGGGTTCTAGCAAAGTTGGATCTCTTGGATATTCCAAAGGTTTTGTTGTCATTTCACATATTCTATTTAGTTTGCTCGAGATTAATGTGTATTCAATCATAGTTTCCAAAGTGTTTGGTGTGACCATTTTTGTAAATTTTTGTTTTACCATTGTAAAAAGATGTGTAACAATTGCAAATAAATGGTAGCCATAGAAAAGTTGGAGCTAGTAAGTTTGGGTGGAATGGGGAAAAGAATGCAATTTTCTTCTTCAAGTGGCAAGAATGATCATAATGTATGAGGTTTGATAGACTAGATTCAAATAAAAAATAGTGTGAAATAGTATATATTGAGAATGTGCGCCTCATATTATTTCAATTCCCAATGGGAACATACCTCTTAAAGATGAATAGGTAGTGTTTTTGTCAACACATACCTTTTGGTTCTGAAGAGGTTATAGTTTACATTGGCACATAACTCTTGGTTGCGAACAAGTTGTGTTCATCCATTTTAGTTTTCCATACATTTCAATTTTTCATCTTAGTGAACAGTGAGTGTTTGGATTCGCACATACCTCTCTATGGGTCTATGGGAATTAATTTAACATTCTATATGGTTTAAATGTTGGTGAGCTTGATATATTTCATATTAAGGAAATATGAAATATGGCTTTAAAATGCGACTTGAACATTTCATTTGTTTAATTTTTTTGAAAAAAACTGACATAAATCATTTTCAACCTATTTCTTTTGTTAAATTTTCCACAAAAATTGTGTTTGTTGGCAAGATTCATAATAAAGTTCATTTTTTCATCCATAAAAATCATTCATCCATGGACACATGGCAAATATTCCTCCACATCAACAAAGATTTTGTCCTACATGTCAAAGAATATTCTTTTAATATTATATTGATATGGACAAAATATTCTAAAAAAGATTTGGTCCTACTCATGCGCTCATGTTCACATGCTCATGGACTAGCATCCATATTTATATAAGTAATCAACTCCTACCATATATAGAAACCTTTAACATTATTGATAACGTCAAAACTTATAAGATCCAAGGTGTTGCACAATTCATGATCATTGGTGTGGAAATGTATAACGAGCTAATGATATATATACAAAGCAAAGAGTTTCGATACCATCGATAATGTCAAGACCAAGATCCAAGCTACAAATGAAGTCTACTTATGACCTGCCAAGTGTCAATTCACATATTTGGGATCATGTAATTCCAACCCTAACTATTCCAACCATGGCAATGTGGTGGAAATTGTCCACATCACTAGGGTGCTTGCACTAGTGGTTTTGGACAATGTTTGAGTGGATTTGCTTGTCGCAACCCCACTTTGGGCAAAGTGGGAGAATGCAACTCCCACTCCCAAAAGGGGAGACTTGGAGTCCTTCGGGACTCCCGAAAATTCAGAAGACAATTTGAGGGGCCAAATCTCCTCGCCTTGGTGCGTTCTTCATGTCATTGGAAAGGTCTTGAAAATTAGATGTCCAAAATGGCCTCGCATTGCCCATTTGGACATCTTCAGCCCAAGTTATGGGCAAAAGAAGGGCCGGGAGTCAAACTAGCAGTTTGACTCCTGACCACTAAAAGTCCGGAATCGACCTCTTCCCGACGTTGCCTCAAGGAGTGCAACACGACGTTGGAAAGCTCTCGACGAGAGCTACAACTTTGGTTCAAGACTCGTCCCGATCCGAGCTCGGGATGAGGAGCTGTGGCCGTCCAAAGTCCCGGGACTCCAACCCGGGACAGTTTCGGGACTCCCACTTGGGAGTCTTGGGAAAAAAGGCCATTTGGATGTAGCCTCGGTAGAGAGCTGCAAAGAATAGTATATGGGGGAAGGTGGTGGCTTCCCCCGAGTCCGAACTGTGGTGAGTCAAATAGTCCAAAGTGCCCGTGGCTTGTCCCAACACCCAAGGGTGTTCCCGAATGTGAGCTAACCCTCTTGTGGTTGGTTTTGGATGCAGATTCGTGCTTGATCTTCTAATCCATCTTCCTAGTTTAATCCCGAGACTTCTAGCACGCCCCTCTACCCTTCTTTAGTGCTAGAAGTCGGGAGCGCCCCTCAAGTCCTACTTTTGCACAACTACACATAGTTGGACCCTCAAGTGAGTTCAACCCGGGACTTGGGAGTGCGTCATTGTTAGTGATAATGATAGTCAATCTATGACATCAATCAACCATTATCATCATAATCTTCTTGGGTTCATTTCAAATATACCATTCATTTCATTGACAAGACCAAGCTCAAGATATATTATTGTGATGTTGACTAAAGTTTAAATGTATATACAAGTTGATCAACTTGTATAAATGGTCATGTCAAGACCATTTATAAGTACATATAGTTCTAAATTGATCATCCCATAGAAAGCTTTAATTGGCATTATTGACAATGTCAAGACTAAGACCCAAGATGCTACACAATTGGTCATCTACATGCTAACTAAAGATCTAAAGTTGTTTGAACATTTTCCATGTTTTAGAATATTTTGATCCATACCATCAAAACTGTCAAGACCAAAATCCAAGTTGAGTATTGAAAATTTATATATAAGTAGTTGTCAACATACTCATCCCATACAAAGTTGTAGCACTATCAATAACATCAAGATCAAGATCTAAGGTTCAACACAATTGATCATCTACATGTTACATAAAGATTTCAACATGTTCTAATCCATACCATCAATAATGTGAAGATCAAGAATCAATCAAATTATCACTACTTATATATGCATTTATAAGTAGTTGTCAACTCCTACTTCTCCCATAAAGAGCTCTAGCACTATCAATAACGTCAAGATTATAATCCAAGGTGTTATGCAATCCATGATCACCACACCTTTGTTGAAATGTCTCATCCTCATCTTATGCAAGGCATAGAGTTTGAACACCATCAATAATGTGAAGACCAAGATCCAAGCTAGAAATGAAACCTATTTATGCTGGCAAATGCCCATTCACATCTATGGGATCATGTGCTTCCAACCCGAACTATAGTAGCCATGGCATTTTGGTCAAATGTGTCCATATCAGTAGGGTGCTTTCAATACTTTCAAATTCTATTCTAATACATACCATCAAATTCCTACCATAAAGAACTCTAACACTATCGATAATATCAAACTAAAATCCAATTAGTCCTACACAATTGATCATTTATATATATGTTACTTAATGGTTTGTTTTGATACATACCATTGACAATGTCAAATCCAAGATCCAAGTCCTTTACAATTGATTCAAGTTTTATTCTGATACATACCATCAAACTCTTACCATAAAGAACTTTATAACACTATCAATAATGTCAAGACTAAAATCCAATTGGTGTTACACAATTCATCATACATATATATGCTACTTCATGGTATGTCTTAATACATACCATCGACAATGTCAAAACCAATATCCAAGTTGGTTGTTCACCATTCATACAAGTGGTTATCAACTCTTACCATAGAGAAGAGTTCTAATTAACATTATCGATAATGTCAAAACTAAGTTTGAAGGTGTTATGCAATTCATGATCACCACACCTTTGTGGAAATGTATCGTCCTCATCGTATGCAAGGCATAAAGTTTGGACACCATCGATGATGTGAAGACCAAGATTTAATATACAAATGGCTTTTGGTTGAATGTGTCCATATCACTATGGTGCTTTCATTAGTGGTTTTAGAAAAGGGAATGGATCTACTAGTGATAAAGATTGGTCAATCTATGACGTCACCCAACCATTATCATCAATTAGTCAGGCGCTTATGGCCACTTGTAAGCACTTATGGCCATTACCCATAATCCACTCTAAATATTGCCACATGCATGTTCACATCCTACTCCTCATCTACTTCGGTAATAATCTTCGTGGGTTCATGATCTTTACATATCTGATACCACTTCTTTAAAGACCAAGATGTGAAGACCAAGATTTAAAAGTATTGTCTACCTAAATATCCTTAGTGTGCAAACAATTTCCTATTCATGTAACTAAAAATCTAATCTATTGGTCTCACCAATGGGAAGTCCAAGATCCAATGTAAACTAGAGTGACATAAATATACTTGGCCATGTGGATATATCATGGGTATATATTACTAGTCATGGTCTACAACTAATTAAGGATCTATTTTGATACATATATCCATCAAAATCCTACCATAAGGAGCTTTATCACTAACAATAATGTCAAGACTAAATCCCAATTGGTGTTACCCACTTGATAATATAGATATGTTACTTAATGGTCTATTCTGATACATACCATTGATAATGTCAAGACCAATATCCAAGGTACAAATGGCCTCTATTTATGCTTCCAAATGCCCATTCACACATATGAAATCATGTGCCTCCAACCCTAACCATTGCAACCATGGCACTGTGGTGGAATGTGTCCATATCACTATGGTGCTATCACTAGTGGTTTTGGAAAAGCAAATGGATTTGCTAGTGATAATGATTGGTCACTTGATGACATCAGTCAACCAATATCATTACTTAGTTGTTGTTGATATTATTAGTCATCATCTACATCGTACTTCTAATTATAAAAATTAAACATCTATTTTGATACATACCATCAAACTCCTACCATAAAAAGCTCTAACATGCACAATAACGTTTAGATTGAGTTGCAATTAATGTTACACAAATCATGATTTACATGGTAACTAGTGATATGTTCTAATACATACCATCAACAATGTGAAGACCAAGATCTAGGCTAAATATTTAGCATTTATCTAAATAGTTGTCAACTCCTGCCATATTAGATAGTTGTACATAACACTATTGACAACGTCAAGAGTAAATTGATCTAGTTGCAAGCATTAAGGTGTTATAACTACTAAATTTATGACCACACCTTTGTGAAAATGTGTGGTCATGATCGTATGTAAAGGAAAGAGCTTTGACATCATTGATAATGTCAAAAAAAATATCCAAAGCTAGAACAAAAAAGATTGTATATATGATGCCAAATGTCCATTCACATTTACAAGATCCTTTAATTCCATCCACTGACCATTGTAGCCATGGCACTATAGTGGAATGTGTCAATATCACTAGGGTGGGCTCCCGAGTGGTTTTTGACAAGTGGATGTGTTTTGCTCGTGAGAAGGATTGGTCAATTTATGTGAACAACCATTATATTCACCATTTAGACATTTATGTAAGTAGTTTGGAACTCTTGCCACAAAGAGTTTTAACACTATCAACATTAACACTATTGATTATTGTTGGCATTGTACAATTCCAAGACTAATTAGTATCCAAGGCGCTACACAATTGATCACCACACCATTGTGAAATATTAAGTATGGTTGTGGTCATTATATATAAAATGGCAAAGATCTTGGACACCATTGATTATGTCAAGACTAAGATTGATGGCTATAAATGAAATCTATAAATTTATGGTGCCAAATGTCAATTGACATCTAAGGTATCATGTGGTTCCAACCACTAACGATACTAGTGCCATGGCATTCTAGTGGAACGTGTTGATATCACTAGGCAATCTACCAAGTGGTTGTGGACAAATGAGTGGATTTTGCTAGTGATATTATATGGTCAATGTCTTTGACCATATAACCATTATCACCATTTAGGCAATTTTGTCCATGAACCATAATCTTATATTAATGGTGCCACATAATTGTGCAACAACTATTCAGATGTCCAATTTCATCAAACTTTGTAGGGGAAGCCAAAGTTTATTAATATATTGCATATTGACAACATTGTAATTGTAAGTTATAATTATTGACCAAGAGTTAGTGCCTTTACATGCTGTAATACAATATGTCCACATGACTCAAATTAAATCCTTGATTCATCCTATACCAAAAAGACCCAATGTCAAAGACATGTACCAAAATTGTGAAATCAATATTGTTTTTCCCCTTAATTATTCTTCCACTTCAAAATCATTGTCTTCATAAACTTAGTGCAATTATGCATCAAGGCGTTGAACATCCACAACTACTACCTCTTCCCCACCCTCCTCATTGTTAGCTTGCCCCATGTTGATCCTATAAACCATCTCCTCATATTCATCACCACCTTGTTTTATAATGTCCACTCTTAGCAGCAATTCATCAGCTTCAACCACCACATGTTTGTTACATGGTTTTTTTTTGCAACACCACTTGCTAATCACCGCTAGCAATAGTGTTTGAGACAAAAAAACACCTACATTATTCCCATAGTCATGGTTTAACATGCATACTAAGTCAAAGAGAAATTTAAACATGTTTTCTTTCATGACATTATAATTAAATACCATATTAGTGACAACATCCAAGCCAAACTAATTCGAGATTGTTTTTACCCATCCCAAGCAAACTTATGATGCCATATGTATTAGTTACTGCATACGTATGGAGCTACCCAAGCTACTTGCATTACCCATTGCCCTTACTTGCATCACAAATGCAGGAAAAAATATGGTTCCACCATGGGTGGCAATCAATGTCCAAGGTTCACCACCCAAAACCCATGTTCATCTTAGCCTATGGTTACATTGCTTCATGTATTTTGTTGGGATCCATGAGCATGCAAATAAGACCACTGGTAGGCCTACATAATCCACAACAAGGATTTCCTTCAAGACTTTGACATAATTCCAATTCCCCGTCACAAAGTTTCGATTTCATGTCGAACTATGACTAGCTTGCCTGAATATGCAAGCCACCCAAGAGTCATAGAGGTGTCAAGGCCCTAATTCTATGTCCACACAATAGTGGTTCCCATATGCCCACATTTTTTCATATGTGTATGCTTTTCGGGCTAGGGGTCGTGATAGTCGTACAATGTTTTCATTTTCTACAATGTTTGAGAGGAGTTGATCTTTCACATGCAATTGCAACCGTTGAGAAAAAGATGGTGTGCCATGTTGCAACCATTGAGAATAATGTGAATCCTCCTTTGACATCCAATCCATGCACGTGCCTAATATTTTGCTATTTATGTCTGTTGGCGGGTTCATTCCTCATCCCACTCCATTTAGCCAATTGCACACACCAAGACATCACCCCCAAGCCATTTATCAAATTCACATAATTATCATGATCACCAATATTATCAAATTTAAGAAAAACCAACAATGTTCCATCAACCTTTTCCTATTTTGTATGTTACAAGTGTTAATTCAGTTATGACCTATTCAACGATAAGACATATAATGCTACAAATTGTTAATTCAATGGTACCTGTAAAATGCCTATGTGGCCCCAAAGTTTGATATAACATATTCATGTGTCATTTGTATCTCCATAGAGGACAACATTTTGACCACCCCATTCCCATGTAATACTTCCCTTACATATGCCTCCTATTATTTGGCATCCAAAATTTGATGCCTTGTGTGGGGATATAATGCAAGATACTAAGTGGTGAATCCCAAGGCCTTGTCATACATATACCTTGATGCCATGCAACCCTCGGGCTTAACTTTGTTCCTCACATATATTTTTAGCACATTCAAGTATCATTTGATGAGGTAACACCATGTGCTTCCCACTAGTCCACACATCTCTAATTCATCTACAAGATGAATAATCAAGTGGGTTTGCAAGTTGAAGAATGTTGATGGCCACCAAATTTATAGCATACACAAAGTTTCTGCAACATATGTTCTTAAATTGGGGATATCACTAGGGTTCAACGCCTTAGTACAAAGCTTCTAGAAGGTTCTACCAAGGTAGATGATTGCTCTTCTAGGGCCAAGGTGCAGCAAGTTCCGCACACTAGCAAGGAGTATGTGTTACAACATTACGTGGTGGTCATGGCTTTTCATATTGTATAACTTGTTTGGGGCTACGTGTTTCTTGAATGCAGTTACATACCTTGTTGGTGCATGCACTTCACTAACAAAGTTTAGAAATGCTTGCTTTTCTTTTTGTGTGAACACATATGGGGCTAGAGGTTTTACATAGTTCATACCCATGGAATTTCAATGGAGCCACAAGTGTTGTTTCACACCTACTTCTTCCATGTCTTTATGCATCTCCATTGTGTCTTGTTCCCCGAACAAATACTTCAAAACACTTTTTGAAACATTGTGTTCAATGTGCATGATGTCCAATGTGTGTCAAATAGGTAGCTCCTACATTACATATCAACATAATTGGTCTCATGTTGTTATAACATGCATCAAATACCAAAGAAAATAGAACTCCCCCCCAAGGAAATACATACCATCGACAATGTCAAGACCAAGATCCAAGTTTGCATTTGAACCTTTTTTATAATTAAGTAGTTGTCATGATCAACTCCTACCACATAAAGTTCTAACACTATTGACAACATCAAAACTAAGATGCAAGGTGTTGCACAATTCATGATCATCATACATTTCCTTTGTGGAAATGTATCTTCTTCATCATATGCAAGGCATAAGGTTTCAACACCATCAATAATGTGAAGACCAAGATCCAAGGTACAAATTGCCTTTGGTTGAATGTGTCCATATCATTGGGGTGCTTTCATTAGTGGGTTTGGACACTTGTGAGTGGATCTACCAATGATAATGATTGGTCAATCTATGACATCATTTAACCATTGTCATCACTTAGCTAGGCACTTATGGCCATGAACTATAATCCACTTTAAATGTTGCCACATACATGTTCACAACCTACTAGTACTCTTCATCTACTTTGGTAATAATCTTCATGGGTCCACTGACATATACATGCTACCTAATAGTCTTTTATAATTCATACCATTGACAATGTCAAGACCAAGATCCAAGTTGGCTATTCACCAAATTTATATAATTAAGTAGTTGTCATGATCAATTGCTACCATAGAAAGCTCTAACATTATCAACAATGTCAAGATTAAGATGCAAGGTGTTACGCAATTCATCATCATCATCATCATCATATATTTCCTTTGTGAAAATGTATCGTCTTCATGATATGCAAGGCATAAGGTTTCAAGACCATCAATAATGTAAATACTAAGATCCAAGGTGCAAATGGTTGAATGTGTCCATATCGCTAGGGTGCTTTCATTAGTGGGTTTGGACACTTGCGAATGGATCTACCAATCATACTCTATAGTTGATTCAAGTTTTATTCTAATACATACCATCAAACTCCTACCGTATTAAAGTGCTTTATAACATTATTGATAATGTCAAGACTAAAATCCAATTAATGTGCTACACAATTGATGATAATATAGATATGCTACTCAATGGTTTGTTTTGAAACATATCATCGACAATGTCAAGATCAAGATCCAAGTTGGTTGTTCACCACTCATACAAGTAGTTGTCAACTCCTACCATGGAGAGGAACTTTAACATTATTGACAATGTCAAGACTAAGATGCAAGGTGTTACGCAATTCATCATCATCATACATTTCCACAAAGGAAATGTATCGTCTTCATGATATGCAAGGCATAAGGCTTCGAGACCATTGATAATGTAAAGACTAAGATACAAATGGCCTTTGGTTGAATGTGTCCATATCACTAATGTGCTTCGACTAGTGGGTTTGGACACTTATGAGTGGATTTGCCAATGATAATGATTGGTCAATCTATGACATCATTAAACCCTTATCATCACTTGGCTAGGCACATATGGCCACGACCCATAATACACTTTAAGTTTTGCCAAATGCATGTTCACAACCTACTCCTAATCTATTTTGGTAATAATCTTCATGGGTATTTACTTCATATATATATCTAATACCACTTCTTTGAACGTGAAGACCAAGATTCAAGATTATTGGCTACCTAAATATTTTTACTGTCCCTCTAATTGTTTAGTCCTAGAACTAAAAATCTAAGATATTGGTTTCACCATTGGCCAATGTGAAGTCCGAGCTATCCAATGTAAACTTGAATGTTGTAATGAGATATTTATTAAAGAATTAAGTAGTTGTCGTGATCAACTCCTACCATAGAAAACTCTAACATTATTGACCACATCAAGACTAAGATCCAAGGTGTTATGCAATTCATGATCACCACACTATTGTGGAAATGTTTTGTCCTCCATCATATGCAAGGCATAGAGTTTTGACACCATCGATAATGTGAAGACCAAGATCCAAGGTACAAATGGCTTCTAGTTGAATGTGTCCATATCACTAGGGTGCTTTCATAATGGTTTTGGACAAGCGAATGGATTTGCCAATGACAATGATTGGTCAATTTATGACATTAGTCAACCATTATCATCACTTAGCTAGGCACTCATGGCCACTTGTAGGCATTTATAGCCATGATCCATAATCCATTCTAAATCTTGCCACATACATGTTCACAACCTACTAGTAATTTTTATCTACTTTGGTAATAATCTCCATGGGTTCATGATCTTTGAATTGATCTTATACCATTTGTTTGAATGTGAAGACTAAGATCCAAGTTTATTGCAATATACCTAAATATTGGATACCTAAATATTTTTATAGTCCCAAAAATTACTTATTCACGGAACAAAAAATATAAGATATCAGTCTCACCAACGTGAAGTCCAAGATCCATGTAAACTTGAGTGATATAATGAAATATTTGTTGGGGATATTACTTGTCATCCTCTATAGCTGATTAAAGTTATATTATGATACATACCATCAAACTCCTACCATAATTAAAAAGCTTTAACAATGTTGATAATGTCAAGACTAAAATTCAATTAGTGTTACACAATTGATCATATATATGCTACTTATATGCTACTTATTAATTAATGGTCTATTCTTAATCCTTGACATAAGTGTAATATTACATCCCATTAATGGGATGTCATGCATTGCTATCATTAGGGCATCCTAGCTTGATCCATGGGCCAAATTTAGATATTCAAATATAAAATCATTGTAATCTAATTGCACAATATGATATCATTGCAAGCTAGTTATGCATGTTATCTAATGTGTCATTCACAAGGTAGTCCTAGTGACATCTCAGGTAGTGATGTGACTCAATAACCACCTACCTTCAAAGCTAGATGCGATAAGATTTAGACCACTAACCATTCCACCCATAGTTTGGTAAAAACAATACCACTAGCGTTATAATGGTTTTGATGGTGGGTTCAATCACCAACTTGGTGGATTGTTCTAGTGATCACTATCACTGATCCAATAATTAGCAATCACTTGGTCCATTGCACTAATGATCACTTGGTGGATCGTGTTAATGATTGTTTGGTGGATTACACTAATGATCCTTTGGTGGATTGTGCCAATGATCACTTGGTGCATTTGCTAGTGATCCAACAATCAACAATCAATGATCCACTAATCACATTAGTGGCCCAAACACTACAAGGATTGAAAAATTGCATTCACATGTACAATTTTGTAAAGGGTTGATATTTACCTTCCAATATTCCAATTTGTTAAGTACTTTTAGCTTGGATGTTTTTGTTGGGTCATTGTGGTGGGGTCGACCCCCATTAGCTAGCCATGTTGTCCATGTTATAGTTGCACGATATATTTCTTCAATTGCCATTCATTGTGGTGCCATGCCTTATTCATGTATTCCATTAAATGAGAGTGTTTGTGCTAATAAGCATGTTCCATGGGCAACTACTTCTTGAGTTGTGAACACACACATTTTTTCACAACATTTGTGACCTCCTTGTTATAGTGTGCCCCACAACATGGGCACCCTCGATACCCTTTGGTCACACATCCAGCAATTGTGCCATAGGTTGGTAGATTGTGTTTTGTCCACATCAACATGGCACACATGTTGAATTGGGTCTAGGCATTCTAATCATGTCATCAACAACCACCATGCCATTTGTATTGTCACGGTGAAAAGATTCATTTGGTTGTATTTGTCTTTCCACAATAGTGCCATGTGCTTCAATTGCTACCATGTCCTTTATTTCCATTGTGTTGACTATGTTATCATGGCAAACATGTTCATGAACTTGCATTTGATCTACTTCCATGTCATGACCCACCCATTTACCATCAATTGGTAGCAATTGTGAAAGCACATTGTTTTGGCAGCCCTCCACTTCTAGGGCATGATCATGTTCCTCCCTTGTGACTTGAGCTCCTATTAGTTGAGCCTCCTAGTTTTCATTAGGTGTTTACAAAAAACCAGATAAGTGATTATGGGGTACACCATTCCTTATGCCACCTCCTACCCCCATCAATTAATGTTGGGTCATGCAACTATTGTTGGCAACTACAACTTGTTTCGTTGTATGGTCAGCAATAGCAAATGTATCCCTCACCAACCTTACCATGTCCACCTCTAGGTCCATGTGGGGTTGAATACATTGTATTTTCCATGGGCATGAGTGGTGGTCGATTGATGTGAGCCATCCATTCCTCATCTGATGAGTCATAGGGATCACCCTACAATGCAATATGTATTATTATAATACACTGGAAGTTATTGCAATTGACATTACCTAGATATTACACACAATGATCTATTAGACAACATCCAAGTGATGTGAACTATATTAGTTGACACCTTTGTACTCTTGAATTAATGCATTACGTTGTAACTGTAGTTATAGTGCATGGCATGGTTATATGTACACTATTTTTTGCAAGGAATTATTGTAATATAAAATTGCATCCTATGTCACTTGGCACTTCAATGTCCAATTTTGGGTGGAGTGGTAGAAAGTGATTATGCAGTGGAATGCAGAGCACACCTAAGTTGTGTACCCAAGGAACTGAGATTTAATGGTGGACATGAACATACCTCTGTCCAACCCTTATTATGTGGGTGTCGGCCAAAGTTCCAAGTGCTTTACTATTGTGGATAGTTTCAAAAGGCGGGCACTAGGGCAAATTTTGCATGGGCAATGACACATGTCCTGCCGAACAACGTCCGTTCGAATTTCATCATGTTCCCAAAGCTTGATGTCTTGAGCTTTGATTTGCTTTACATCTCCTAATGGCAATTGCCTAACTTTGTGGGCCTCCATTTTGAACTATGTACCATGCAGTCATTACTTCTATACCATGCCTCCATAACCACACCAGTTAATGTTCCATCCTATAACCATGTAATATATGAACTACAACATTGCATATAATGTATGTCACATACCACCACATGCATGTTTCAATGCACGTAAATTTCCAATGAACCCATCATGACCACATGCATACCTGTAATCCCATAACTCACTGAAGTAACAAAACCTTGGGTATGAAATCTAAAAAATTAGTGGCACAAACATGTCCGCCTAGATTCCACATGGGGCCAAGCTATAGTGATATTGCTATGGCTATAAACACTTGTGTAACCACATAGTGGTTTGGAATTGCAGTCCCATTCCACCCAAATTGGATGTGAGTGGAAGAGTGTGGTGGCACAAGACTTAGTGTAAGGTTGGTCCATGTATGCAATAAAATCACCTTATACTTACTAATGGAATGGATCAAAAGCATGTACATGTAAGGAGGTTAGGTGGTTACCAAAAGATCTCTTGAATTTTTTCTTAAAAACGAAGAAACTTGACTTTACACAACCGTGCTTGCGATGTTGATTTTGTGATGAACTGGGCACCATACTGGAAACACCTAACATAGGGCGGTTGTTGGCTGATTTTGTATAGCTCTTTGTTCAACACAACTACTTTGGCAAAATTTAAGCATCTTGGAGGCCAATAGAAAACATCCTCTTCCTAGCTATGTTTTTTAGATTTTGACTTCGAACACGTTGGTGGAAACATATTAGGTTTGCAACCTTGGTCATACAACCACTGTAGGAACACCTTTGCTACTTGGTCCCCACACATGTATTTCGACTTGGTGTTGTCAACTCTTGCGCCCTCCATGAATTTGACATGTTCACATTGGTACTACTATTGAGTCTTGTACTTGTTGACTTTATCCACTTACAACACATGACCATGTATCTTGTGGGTCTTCCTTGAATATGATTAAGTAGTGTAGAACTTGGTGTTTACCTCCAGATTGCACATTCATTGGGAACTATTGAGCAACCACATCAATTCATGTTGTCACGCACCAAATTGAAATATCCTAAGGTAGTTTGGTGTTTGATGGCTAACTTCATACAAGTATTTGTTCAACATGCCCAATCCAGCAAATGCTCAAGTGTCACTTGGAGGATAATGAGGACTACAAGCACATGTGATGTTTGTGTCCTTGGTTGCAAATGATTGTGGTGTACATTGTTCAGCCAACCAATGCAAGACCACTAATGTTGTTTGTTTGCCGCACCTATGGCCCAACATGATTGTAATCTTTGTGTGAATGATAATTCATGTGCCGGCCATGGTCTTGGTCCTGTAATATAGCACCATACCCTCTTTTAAACATATGCACGATTAGAACCAAATCCCTCCTATAAGATTAATTAGTTTTTTAAATGTATGCAAATTAAGGAATATAATCTATAATCAAATACAAAAGCATTACATTGCAATGTATACCTCAATATATATGTGACCCACACTATGAGAATGTAGACCTAAAAAGGGTTGGGTTTAGCCTACACAATCAATTCAAGCTATATAGAATGAATATAAGTTGCCATTCATATATACATTGACCAAAATTTGTTATAATTTCACTTGTTATAATCATGTGGTTGTAGTAGGCTATAAAAACTTAGTCATGAATACATTTCATTATCTAATATTGCCTCATTTCTATACTCAAACATAAAAACCCATACAAAACAATATTAATCTTGCTGATTTACCTGACTTCATTTAGCCACTGTAGATATATGGGGATGTAAGCATACCTGCATTACCAACAAAATGTTAGACCATATATGTAAACTAATGAATTCAACATATTTAAGTGATCGATGCTCCCATTAGAGGCCATCATGAAACAAACCTCATGTAATTCTCTCAATATGCAGCTTTACTCCACATTACTGAATCGGACCCATTCCATTATAAATGGGTGGAACTACAGGACAGTGATTAGGGGACAATTTTTGGTTAATAGAATCATATTCATCCTTAAGCATTAACCAACACCTATAAAAAATTAAGACAACACACACTGCACGAACGACAATTTCAATTTAATTTGTCATTGCATTGTGCTGCCATAAACTAATATGGTCAATAGGTCTTTTCAATTTGTTGACATGAACATTTATATACCAAATGATACATCTTGAAATGGCATTGATTGTGCAAATGTAATAATGGATGTGGCTTGCCTGCATCACTTAACACACACCACCATGTTTAGTGACCTTGTTACACATGGGACCACATGGATATATCAATATACCTTAAAAATTTGATTGGCTTTGAACAACATGTAATGTTTAGATTATAATTAGAATCTAAACTTCATGAGGAAACATTATAATTTTTTTTCAGTACAAATCATTGTGTCATACTGGAAAATGTTTATTACGTCTAACATCAACCTATAATATCAAGATCTTGTTCAAGTTTTATAACAAAATCACTGCCTTGATTGAATTTGGTATATTACATCTGTGAATGCTTTATTATTAACCTATGAAACGTAAGAAAAACCCGACAATTTTCACATGATAATAATAAGACTTCACACCAATCCCCTATTTGCAATGAGCAATTTAGGAAATTATATAAGATAATGATTTTATAATGCAATAAAATATGTTGGTAATTATATAGTTATCCATGAATTCATGTATTTCCTTGTAAATACTTCCTTGAAATATTTCCTTGTAAATTGCATGCAAAAAGTCCAAAAATAGTTAACATATGGTAATACATGGAATTATCTGGTGTCAAAGTAACAATGGACATCCAATAAGCTATGGAGTTACATCATCTTGTGATAATAATCAAAAGGAAAATAGGTATGCACTATGTGAAAAGGTACCTACAGTAGTGGGTGTGGAGAATAATGTTTTAGTGACCACCAAATTACCTGATTCACGGAACTATATTGGACGTTACAATCTGAAATTGTGTTTTGGTAGTCTTCATTCCACTAAAACTTTCAACCACGTTCAACCCCCATTGGTCGAACTAAAACCTTCAACCACGCTCAACCCCCATTGGTCGAACTAATTGGGTGGCAGGTCAAATGCGCGCTAGAGCTACTTCGCTCCAAAGACATCACTGTTGTTTAACATTGGACCTTCTACGCTTGCATCTTCCTTCAGGTCTAGGAGTCGTTGTTCCAAAGACTTGCGCCAACCTTTCAGTGTTGGGAGTTGTAGAGACATGTGCCAAGCTTCAAGTCTAGGAACCGCAACACCTTGCTACAGCAGGGGGTCACAATGCATTTGAAGTTTGGGAGTCACAACGCCAGCGTGCTCTGTTCGGAGTCACAATGATTTCAAGTTTGGGAGTCGCCATGCTCCTACATTGACTTTGCAAAGCTTGGTTGCAAGAAAGAAGAAACTTGCTGAAAAGGTTTTTGGGTTTGGCACAAAGAGGCACAGGTATGCAAACTATGGAGAACACGATGACATATAGGAGGAATTTCTTGTAACATTAGCAATAAAAAGTTGTAGTCCCCTTCCCCTTTGTAACTTGTAAGGTTTTCGTTCCCATTGTGATAGTTAATGCACGCTGTCAAAATTTGAGTTCTGAGTATTGTGGTTTCGGAGCTCATGCTTTGCCCGCCTTCCTGCATAGGTTAGGTTGGAAGGCCATACATTTTCTTGTGTACGTTGAACACATTTTGATGGAAGGACTTGCTTGTTATGAGTCGTCTATCGATGAATCTGGGGAGTCAACTGAAGCAACACAGCGCTCGAGCAAGAGCAAGTTGTTTTCTTCATCTAGAAATAGAAGTTCGACTGTGTATTACACTGAGGAGTCACCTACAACTAGTGATACTACTGCAAGGCTTGTGAAGCGCCCATCCACTATTGTGCTGAAGACATCCACGCAGAAGAAGCTGCCAGCCCCGCAGACGTCAAAGGTGCGGTTCTGATCACTATGATAAGTTTAGGTTTTGCTCTAGTTTGAAATGCCGAATGTAAGAATACTTGTTCCAAGCTAGGTTTGTAAAAGATGATGAGAAAATTTGAACCACTTAGTTAAGTCCATATCTACCTCCTTGCATTTTGTCATGACTTGGTTGGATAACCAAACCTAATGTGGAAGAATGGGTGTAGCTAGTTGAAATTTGGATAGTTTGGAGGGATGTGTTTGTTTCATTCCATCATTATCATTGTATATTCTATTGGCATGGCCATCAGTTTTTTTTGTCTGGTTGAAATTTTGACAATGTGGAGTGGCATGAAATTTTAAATCCATCCTCATTTTGGAAGGTGATATCTTGTTTTATGATCACCTTTTTCTATCATGTATTCTATGGCAATAGAGTTGGCATTCTTACAAGTGTTCAATGCTGAATGTAGCTTCTAAATCTTGTCATTTTGACCAAGGTTGGTTGGATATTCTGCCAAACCCAATGTGGAAAAAAGGGGTCAGTAGAAATCTGGACAGTTTGGAAGGATGCATTTGAACTCTGGTGACTCTGTCTAGGTAGGTTGTGTGGGAATCTTTCAATTGACATTCCAGGGACTCTGCTCCTTTGCTCTTTCTTTTTAGTCACAAAGCTCCATCTACAACCCATTGAATTTGTCATGTTATTCTTGTTTTCTGATAAAGCTTCTTGAATGATGCTTTCTATTCTCTCCCTACACATGACCACCACTGACTGCAGTGGATGTATATAATATGTAAGCTCTGTAAAACTTCAGAAATTCATAATGATTAGTTTCTTTGTTGTTTGATCATGAAGTTGCATTGTGCTGCCCTATCGTAGCTCAACATTGGAAGATCACTGGTCATGGTAATTGATTTGATGCAGGATGGTAAAAAAAATAGAGTTGACTTAGCTTACTTCAAAATAACTTGATTGTCTTTTTTGACAGTAGAGATCAGTTCTTCAGCTTTGGTGACTCTATCTGGGTAGGTTGTGTGGGAATCTTTCAATTGACATTCCAGGGACTCTGCTCCTTTGCTCTTCTTTCTAGTCACAAAGCTCCATCTGCAACCCATTGAGTATGTCATGTAGTTATTGTTTGTTGATAAATCTTCTTGAATGGTGCTTTCTATTCTCTCCCTGCACATGACCACCTCTGATTGCAGTGGCTGCATATAATGTGTAAGCTCTACTAAACTTTGAAATTCATAATGAATAGTTTCTCTAAATCTCTGATGATGAATAGGGCATGGTGCTGCCCTATTGTAGCTGAGCATTGGAAGAAGATCACTAGTCAGGGTCATTGTTTTGACATGGGATGGTCATAAAAACAACTCTGAAAAGGATTTCTTCCCATTACCTTCTATTTAGAATGCAGGAAAGAATTATGACAAGAAATCTAAAGAGGGTACTAATTGCTAGAAGCTGCAACACCATGACTGAGTTTTGACCGCATTGACAGCATCAAGAAACACATCTAACCCTCAAGATGCAGATTGTGTTGCTTGTTGGAAATTTTGGGCAAATAAATATGTTGTAATCTACACTTATTGTTAGATGTACCTACTACACCCAATGTTGGGAGTGCAGCTTGACGTTAAGGAGTAATGGCAATAGCCCACCACTACCAAAACCAACCCAAAGCTACTGTTGATTTTTGTCTGCATGCAACCTCATAGTTACATGAGATTTTATATTTGAGAAAATGTTGTATGTAGCCCTGAAAACTGACTTCCAATTCACTAATGCACAACAAGGTTTTCTCTCATGTCTGCTGATGCATATGTCAAACTCCTTTCTATCAATGTCCACCCAAGCCCACTTAGTATGCACTGAAGCCCGACCACTTGAACAATGCTTGAATTGGTACCATGTGGAACATCACCTAACAAAGCTGTAGTGGCTAGCTCTATCATTTAAGTGTATGAGCCAGCAAGAGACCTCTTTTGAACATCAACCTAGATGCAAATAAATGTCTACTGTTTCCAGAAATGTTGGATGCTGAATATATTATCAATTTGCTGAAAATTTTATCAAGCGAACATTGTTGTGATGACCCCCATAAGTAAGTTTGCTTGAGATGACACCAGGATAGATGCACAATTCCTCCGATAAAACAATGGAGATGAATCTTGTACCTTCCTATGTTGCTCAACAGAATGTGCTTCATGATGATCATGGTCACATTGTGCTGATGGGTGGGTGATGAAGAATATGTTTTGTGAATTCTAGAGGAACCTGCCCAGTCCCACAAGCCTCAACACCAATTGTTGTCAATGTTACAAATCAAAGAGAGAAAATCAGATGGCATTAACCCCTAAAGCTCAGGATGGACCAATTTGGTCTGCTTTAGGTGTATTTTTGTCTTTCTCTGATGTTGAGGGGTTAAACTTCCTTCATGTCATGCCTAAAAGGAGTAGCACAAAGAGCAAAAAAAACACCCTAGTCCTGGGTGATCAGACACCAACTCAGAATGCATAAAACAACTGTAGCATCTATGTCTCACCCTTTTGTGTCTTGTATGTCACTGAAGAAGCAGTGCTAACCTCAAATACTGCTATGGCACATGTACTCCTTGCCATGGAGACACCTCAGTACAATTACCTTTGACATCACAATATAGAAATGCAGAGACATTTGGCTCGTCTTCTCTGTGTGAAAGACCTTGTTGACATGATGAAAATTGCCTTGAATACCTTAAACTTTCTCTTTTGGGATGCTAATTGTCGATTTCAATAGTAACAAGTATACAATGCAACAGTCTTTCGTCAAATTTTTTACTGATCTTCTCTTAATTTTGGAGACCTGAATAGCAGGATCTTGTGGCTTTCAAAGGAGTATGATCAAAAGCAAGTAGGAATGCAGAACAGTCTCTATTTGAACAGAAATATGTGAACAAAGCTGCCAATAGAAATTCATGCCACATGGCATAACTATGTTGTGGTTTGATATTCTTCAAGCAAGATGGAGTGATAAAGAAAGATCCCAGTGATGAAAGGAACAATACCTGGAGGAATGTCTTCTGATAAGTTGTCAGGGTTGAAGTAAATGTTGCATTTACAGAGTTGAATTTGTTGATAACCTTTGGTTTCAGATGTGGGGTTATTTGTCAGGATTGATAGATGAATAATGTTGGGTTTGTTGAATGTATGAACATGAAGCTGCATTGTGCTGCCCTATTGGTAACTCAACATTAGAAGAAGCTTTGGGAAGGGAAATGTTTAATATGGGATGGTTAATTAAACAAATATGTAAAAGATTTAGATTCCCAATGCTTTTTGTTGGATTACTAATGGAGATAGTTGTATGGACCATCCCCTAGAGGTCTGCAGAGGAAAGTGATTGCTAGGGGCAACCACACCATGAGTTTTGACAGCTTTCACAACATCTAGAAATGCAACTAGAATTCAGGGTGTAGCTTGTGTTGCTTGTTGAAAATTCTGGGCAAATGATTATGTTCTGATCTAGACATAGGACGTTTGAGTCCCAATTGTAACAATACACAGGAAGTACTGAGAATTTGGAAGAACCATTGTGCATCCCATTTTATCATGGGAATGGTCTGCAACAATGTTGGTCAATGGTGGAGTTTTGACCTGGTGATCAGGGTCATAAGTTGTGTTTGAGGTAGTTCACCCTAGAAGCTTTGATGGTCAGTTCACCCAGCTGCTATTTGCAATGTGTTCTCGTAATTTTCGGCCTCTTTGCCCACCTTCTCTAAGTCCAATGTGGTTTTCATTTTCATCTTGTCAAACCCTTTCAACAAATTTTTCAAGTTTTTTATTTGCTTCTTTGTATCCTTTGCTTTCTTGGCATTTTCATATGATTTATTTTCTCATCAAATTGACCTAATGAACATGTACTTGCAGACAACGAGTTGTGGTTTTCTTATACAAAAAGTTCGAAATCAATTGCATCATTTTATGCATTCATTTATGTTCCCAAAAATGTAAGTTCCCTTGTGAAATGAATACATTTGTAAAGCATATTCCTTCATTAGGAACACACATTCCTTGTGAAGAATGTGAGATGTTTGTTCCCTTGAAAGATTGTGGTCCCCCATGCCACATAGGTGCCATGTCATGTGCCACCTAAGCAACATGACATATGGCATGTTGCAATGTGCCATGTCATTTGTCACCTAAATGTCATGTTATCCACCAATGTGTCATGTCATTTGTCACTTATGGGGCATGTCATCCACCACATGACAATGTGCCACATCATTTTGTACATAGATGCCATGTCATTGTTTAGTTGGCAAGGGTATCATAAATGTTGGTCTATGTTAGCCCTTGGCAATAAATTTGTCGAAGATCTACAAACCCCAACTTCTGCACCTAACCCTCCACACCCCAACACCCTATTTTCCACACTCCAAATAATTGCCCTCATAAAAAAGGTAATTAATTTTCATTGATCAAGTCCCAACGATTGTTGTCTAATTCTTATTTCAAAAATAACCTTCGATCCCAGTTCTAACTTTATGTTTTTTTTCTAAGGAATCTCTAGTCTGGTCTTGAGATTGATTTTTCCAATTTTGAAAATATTCAGTTTTGATTATTTTCACAAAGAATTTGAAGTCAATCTAGTTTCAGACAAGTTCCAATTCCATCTCCATTCCACAACTAAACAAATTGAGTGTGTGAAGTGTTCATTTGTTCAATTAGCCCACATAATTCAAAAATAAAGATTATACAGTATTAATTATGTACAACCAATCAAATACAATATTTGCCTAAAATGTAAGGCTAATCTTATATTATTTTCTCCCTACAGCTGAACTCATCTACTTAGAGACCCTGAACTTCTTCAAAATGAGATAACATCCCCATTTACATTCTCATTCAATTTTGAAAAGAGACCAGGTTCCAATTGCAATTCTGACAACCTCCAGTCCAAAGCCCCTATAACCTGCACGTGGCTAAATCCCAGAACCTGCCAACTCTAGCCTCAACCCCTTGCTACCAAATTTCTTCTCTGGTTTTTATTTTCTCTTGGTAATGGAAATGCAGTAATGGTGTCTTAAGGGGCATATTATCCAAGAATGCAATTTCCAGTTTGGTTTTCAATACATAAAATTTTGGAATTTAGTGGTTTGGATTTTTCTGGAAAAAGAAAATGGAAGCACCCTGACTTATAGAACAAGCAGCTCATCCCATAATGCCTCTGCCCCTGCTGGCAAGTTTAAACTAGCAAGATTTAAAACATGAAATGTTAGATGAAATTCCCAAAAAATGAACTCAGTGAACAGTAACACCAGATAAACAGTCCTCAAATCATGGGACCAGATGTACTTCGTTTCATAGTCTCTCCCTTACAGGGAGAGCCAACAAATAAATCAATCCCAAAAGCCTCATGCAAGATAAAAGGTGGGGCCAGGGGGCCTCTGGGATAACAGGGTTGTATAGCAATATATCCATGTGGTGATCTGGAGGCCCACAGTGTGATGAAATCACAAAGACAAACTTTCCAGTGTTAAAATTACAATCACTGAGTGAGGATGTGCATTTTGGTCACTGGGTACAAAGGAATTTACTTTCACACATGAAGTTGGCAGTGCAGTATCCACTGATGTGCATCTAGAAGGTTTCTAATGTACATCTTTCATGAGTGGGGTTGTGGTTGGGAGTTGATTTGTGAGTGGATTCTCAAGCTCGTCATAATGGCTGAAAGGTGGGGGTGGTGCTGGTGCTTTCATCTCAATTGCAGCTGCAACAGCAGCACTGGAAGAGCCAATGACCAAGCTTGGGCCTTGAGCTTCACGTGGGCTTGCCAGCTCTTTTTCCACTTCTTCAAATTTTGAAGTTGCCCATGGTGCTACACCTACAATTGGTGTTGCAGTATTGAGAACAAGAGATGAAATTGCTTCCCTTGATGAATACCATGAATTCCCACATTTCAAACATTCCAGCTGCACAGAGAGCACAGATTTACAGATGGTAAGATTATCACCACAGAAAGCAGCATTCAATTTGAGATGGTAAACCCAGATTCAACTGGACCTGCTGTAATTTCAAGCTATGACATGTTGGATCCAAGCTAAAATACTCGGAATAGCCTCAAGAAAGTGAGCATCAAGCCAAGAGCCTAGTCGTAGGAACTAGGATCACTACCAGTGGGCTAAGCATCTTGGTCATCTTGCATGCAATCCTGGGTTCAACATTCAAACACATGAAGTGTTTTGATAGCTATCCTGGACTAATGGGGGTGTGGAGTAGGCATATTTATCTGGTGTGAAAGGAAACCCAGGGTCTCTCAAGATGGCTGCCACCCATTTGGCAGCCTCCACATCAAAATGACAAGCAATGCCCAGGATCCTAACTCACAACATGCTGCTGGGCACATTGCCCTTCTATCTTCTCAAGTCCAAAGAACTACCTTGCAAATATGTGGATAGCATTTACCTGATAACGATCCCCAAAGCCAACATGAATAATATCTTTAACAGCAACTTCACGTTCACCACATAATGAACACCGCACATCTGCCATCTGTGGAATCACATGGTTGTAATAAGCTTTGTTCATCACCTGTATGCTTCTTGATAGCCTATGAAACCTTGAATGTCCCATATCTATTGGCAGATGCTTCACAATCAAGTGAAATAGCAGCAGGTGTCTAGCTCAATTCAAACTGGAAACTGTTTTGAAGGTCAGCTGGGACAAGACAGCAGGATTAATTACTGATGTCAATCTTACTGGAAGAGTAAAACCTGCTGTGCCCAAGTAACACAGTCAATGGCTCCTGGTTGGAAAAGTTGGTCCAGATGGTGATAGAGTTTTATTCCCACAAGGAGCACTAGGAACCATGAGAAGTAAGGAAATTTTCAAAAAACAATACCTGTAATGTCCGTTCTTCTGGTGGTTCTTGGCCACTCTTTTCAGCAGCTGTAAAGCCATCCTGTAGCAAACAACAATTTACTGGAGTGAGCAATTTCTTGAGTGAAACAAGTTGTGGTCTAGGTCCATAGGGGTATAACTCAACTGTAAAATGAAGTGCAAATCAAACAATACAAACTTCACTACAGATTTGACAATGCTCATGGCATTCTCAAAACTCCAGGACCAGGCAAGTTTGGGAACCACACCTTTAGTTCAGCAGGACTCATGTTGATAACTATTGCAGGCTCCAACTCTTTACTTAACAGGCGTTGTGCAAGGACTTTATTATTCTGCAATTTCACAAATGATGCTCCACAGTTCAGCTATAATGTACAAAAAGCTTCAGAAGACTGAAAGACATCCAGGTAAAACATGGATAGTTTTGTCTCCACAATGGTATATTCATAAGGAAGCAACAGCCTGATTTCTCAAAACATACCAATGCCCCACTGTAGCTGAATTGCACACCTAACATGCACTGTGTGGCTGGCTTTGAACAACTACTTGCAAGGTGGCAATGAGCCCTAACACTAGGCTGTTGCATGATGCTTCCAATCCCTAATCTAAAATTATCAGGTCCTTCTGTACAGCATTTACTTGAATGTGGAATTCAGGTTTGCAGGAATGCTTGATTAGCATCACAAAGCCTAGGTACCTTGACATTAAAATCTAGTTGACGCATCTTGAGATTGTACTTGTGAAGGTCTGTGCCAAGTGAATCATGGCTGAGCTGTTCCAGAGCACGAACTACAGCCATAGCAGCGGTTGCAACCTCCGGCCAGGCCAATGACCCCACACCCTGCACCTCATGACCCTGTTCAGACTTTTGGCTAGCTCTTTGCCAATAATACTCCAGGACAAGCCCATGCACATACAATGATAATGATCTTGACACTAAAAGCAACTAATGCATAAGTGCATAGTTCCACATCACATACACACACACCCTTCAACATAGTTATTATCTCGTACTGAGTGGCATACCAAGGTAGACTCTCGATTCACTGGCAACTCATGATCTGAGACTTCACGTCCATTCTGAGGTTTGCTTGCAGAACCCACATCTGTCTCATTTTCCTTAATTGTGTTATTTCCCACTCCACTTTGCACACTGAGGTCTTTCCCACCTCCACATATATCCCGCACTGTCTGCACCAATTTTTCAACCCACCGATCACGAGCATGCACACCCAACAGCATATCATGGACCTGTAACAATGTTGAAACCTCAGCATCTGTCCCAACAGCACTTGGTGGTGTCTCCACTCGAGCAAATCGATCAGACTTGTTACTTAGTGTTGGCTCAGTCCGTGCCCCAACATCACTGGCAGGCACATTGTCACTCTTGACATTCAGAGGTGAGATGGTTCGTCTCACTGGACCCCGCCTCTTTGCCTTAATGTCTAGACTGACATCCTCTTCTCTGAGGCCCAAGATATCCTCTCCATCAATATCTGGCAAGTCTCCTAATGCTTCCCTCGTCTTCTGCACAAGCAAGTCAATTTCCTTCTGCATCTGGTCTTCATAGTCTTTGTCAGTCAGGTTGAAGAGCTTCTTCTCACAAGCATCATAAACCTTACGGACAATGAATCCTGGGTGTTTTGCTCGTAGTGGTTGAGGAAATCGTTTGGTGTGAGGAATGAAATGAACTATGCACTTATGCATTACTGACTCTGCTGGGACCTCATCCATGTGCAAGCTATAAAAAAGTTCCCGCGAGTCATTGGAACCCCACATGCCCCCACCCTTCTTCTCTGCTTCCTCTGGTCGGTAAAACCACTGTCCTGTCACTTGGACAGAGCCATCTTTAGCCTGCTTAATTTCCTAGAGAATAAAACCACCCCCCAACACCACCAAATTAGTCCAACCCTGCTGTGCAATCATGTACTCCAAACAAAGATACTACAGCAGCTTTGTTGACTACCTAGCATCTCTGAAGAAAATGCACATCAAACAATCAGAATGTTGCCTGTATCTGGCCCCACTGGTCACCTCCTTGTACCGAAGGCAAACACTCAAAAAAAAACAGGCACAACCAAATGATGGATAGAGACCATGACTGTTTCATAGCTAGAATCCCAATTCAAAATTACTGAACTTTCTCCAAGTCAACCAGAGACAAAAGGTTCCATGAGACATACTTTGATAATTGCCACATATGGTTTCTGTCCTGTTTTCTCAGGTGTAACTAACACTGGATCATCCTGCCAAGGACACAGAACTGTGAATACCTTATGTCTTGATCAAAGATTGAAATCTTCAAATCCATGGCAATCAAATAAAAAACCCCCTCGTCTGTCAAAAAACTATGTAAAAATTGAAGGCCTGGGTTTTTGTGGAAGGATGGTCTGTCAAACCGGCATGACCCAACAAATGTTGGCAACTCAAAGATTGCAAGTTTCTTTACAAAGTAATGACAGGAATACAATTTCAGAAGTGTTTACACAATTTCCATCAAATCCAGCAAGATTTTGCCCAGGTTTGCAAAACCCTTGCCACAATGCAAGAACACAAATTCAAATCCCTGATCACAATGCTCAAAAACACAAGTCCAGAGTCACAATAATTTGAAAGGACATGGCTTTCATGAGCAAACAAAAGCAATAAAACAAGATCATGGAACTCCCTAATCAGAAAGCAATTCACAGACCTTGAGTGTCTTGACACAGTAACAAGAGAAATACAATTTCAGCAATGGTCACACAATTGCCAAAAAATCCAGCATGATTTTCACAGGATTGCAAAACCCTTACAGCAATGTCAGAACACAGATAAAACCTCTCACAAGAATGTTCAAAACACAAGTCCAGAATCACAATTGAAAATGCAGATTCTGGAAATGGTTTTGTGAAGAAACAAAAGCATCAACGCACAGTTATGAAGCTCCCTAATCAGCAAAGCAATTCACAGATCTCAAGTGACTTGAACAATGTAACAAGAGGAATAGAAATCCAGCAGAAGTTTCATAGATTTGCAAAACCCTTAACACGATGCTCAAACACAGATCCAAATCCCTGTCCGGAGGAATGCTCAAAACACAAGTCGAGAACCGCTATTGAAAGCATGCAGATTTTGTACATGGTTTCGTGAAGAAACAAAAGCATCAAAACAAGGTCGTGACTCTCCTTAATCTGGTACAGATTTGAGAAACCAAAGGCAAGACCAACGATCCATTCACGAGGTCGGATGGCGTCCAGTACACGGAGAACTGCTTCAGAAGCGTCATGCCAGCCAGGTGATGGAGTTCATGGAATTCTAGCAAAGTATCCGTGGGATCCATCCGCTCAGACGAAGAAGCAGAAAAGTCCGTGGCGGTGTCAGAGAGAATCACGATTGACAATGTACTACAGGCAAACATTACTGAGTCCCTTCTTTTCCCTCGTCCATCTTCCTTCGGTTTAAGAGAGCTTACAACATCATATCTACAGCCATCAACTTCAAAAGCTTGGTAATGCTTCCGCTCCCCCTTTCCTTTCCCTCCGGATCGTTTCAAAACCTGACCGATCACTTTGACCTCCACAGCCGATTCTTCATCACTCACCGCGCCTTCTGGAACCGCCTTTCTACTCTCTTCCTCCTCTTCGTCCCCATCCACATTCGTACCAGTCCTTCTCTTCCCCATGTTCTCACGGAGATTATTGCCGCCCTTGTCCCGAACTCCAAAATCTTGGAAATTTTGAAGATTCCTGCGGAGAAACCAAAAGGAAAAAAAAAATGTCCGTAACGAAACAGAGCGCTAGCGAGAGAGAAAGAACACAAGGGCTTCTTCGGCAACAGCAAAAAAGAGAGAAGCCCGCGATATGCGCACTCTAGAAATCATGCTGCCACAGCATCGCAATGTAGCGCCCCCCACGCGTCAATCACAAATCCGGCCCCGCCAAGAAACTCTGATGAATCCCCAAACCCTAGTTTCTACGTGTCGGAAAAACCCAAGAAGACACGATCGCCCGAAAGAGAGTGAGACGCTCACAGACAGGACAGCGAGAAGGGCAGTGACGACCGATGCAGCTTCTATACTCCTTTTGCGAGAGACAATGGTAATCCGGGAGTTTGACGACTAAATCGACCGCGAAATTGCACGTGAGAGAGGGAGAGAGGAAGGGAGCGAGGACTGAGGCAATTTCTGTACTCTTTTTGCGAGAGACAATGGTGATCTGAGAGCCTACGACAAGATCAAACGAAAAAATCGCACGTGAGAGAGCTAGAGGAGAGGGGAGTGAGGACTGAGGCGATTTCTTTGCGAGAAACAATGGTGATCTGAGAGTGTCTTCGGCAGAAACGAACGGAAATTATGTGAGAGAGCGACAGAGGAGGGGAGTAAGGACTCAGGCAATTTTTGTACTCTTTTTGCGAGAGACGATGGTAATCCGAAAGCTTTTACGACAAAATCAAAATCGCGTGATAACAATTTGATGCTGCGCACAACAGAACCAAATTCATGATGGAAATCATCTTGTTTACAGATCTGAAAGTTCTGTAGCCATCTCCTGTGCAAACTTAGACATCCCTCTTGGTTCCATATCTGAAATCTTTGTTGTCTAATCTCCTGTGGAGACTTAGAAATTCTTCTTGGTTCCATATTTGGAAGCTTGTGTCCAATCTCCTCTGGAAACTTAGAAACCTCTCTCTTGGTTCTAGATCTAAAAGCTCTATTTCCAATTCCCTTTTGAAACTTCACCATTGATCAATTTCATCAATGGTGATGAGTGCTCTTGCAAAAAGGGAAAGAGCAGCAGAAAGATTTTGGCTGATTGTGATGGAAGGAGGAAAATGGACGGGGATGCCCAACTCATGAAGGAAGAAGAACGGCGACCTGTCTTTTTGGTTTTGTACTCGGATTAGTGCTTCGTTTCTGTTCTTGTGTGTTATTGTTTGCAGGTGTTTTGAAGAATGACGGCGGGAATGCTTCTATAATCTTAAATGTTTCCTTAGAACGACATTAGAGATGATGCTCCTGCCTTCCAGAAACTGGCTTTCGCTACTTGAGGACGTGATTTTTGTCTACTGCCAGAGGTTTGGTTTTATGGTGGAGATGCAAGGGAGTTCTGGCGCTGTCAATTCTTGTTGGTTTTTGCGTTATGGTGTTTGGTGTGCAAGCTTGGTGTGAAGGTCAAATACTAGAGTACTGGTGAGGCGAAACAGGGAGCCGACTTGAAGATCTTCGCAGAGGCTAAGTATTCTAGTCAGGGGATGTGTAGTGCGTACTGTTTTGAGTGTTGTGAGCTTAGTTTGGAGGAAGATAGTTTGACCTAAACACTTGCTGCTGGAAATTTTTCACTGCTCGCAGCTGCGCCCATTTATTGCTAGATTTAGGTCAATTTTTTAGGACCTTGCGTGATTTTGGCTATTGATAAGAAAATGGAATTGTCTTTCTAAGAAAAGGGTTATGATCATGACATTGTTGAAATCCTGAAAGCAGGATTAAGAGTTTTTTTTCTGTTGATTTATTATGGTGAATTAGAATTCTAGAGCCCTTTCTTTTTGGTTACAGTTGGTCTTGTTTTCTCTCAAAATGCAAATTCACAATATGCTTCAAATCCTGTGTTTGCCATGGATGCAAAAGCTAATAAAGGTTTTTAATGATATGCTTCCCAAAACCAACTATATCTTCTTCCATTGTGCAAACATCTTACTCTCTTTTGTCTCTGTGCTTGCAGAATACTACAGTGCAGAGACATTACCTCCATTGCCTACACCAACAGACATAGAATTGCATCTAATATGTAAACCCTTCACATGTGAAGAAAAAGAGTCATGCAGGTCTCCATTCTCTGCTATACTAACCTTATGAAGTGATGAGAAACACACAGTGAACACTGATCATTTATAGTATTCGCAAGTCCTTACATTAATAAATTAAGATTTTATTTGTTGCATGGTTGGTATATCTATGTCGCAACCTTAGCCTTGGCTCGCGACCAAGGCAAAGGGGTTGCAAGGTTGCGGGCCTATAAGTAGATTCGGGAGTCATATCACATGCTCCTGGGAGTGCAAAGAGTGTGAGGGAGTGAACCCTCACACTCCCAAGTGAACTCCCATGTTGAGCGTTGATGAGAGTTGGAGTCCCAAAAGGACTCTCGAAACTTCAGAGAGCGTTTTGAGGGGTCAAAACTCCATGGCTGGTTGCGCTCTTTATATCAATGGAAAGGTCTTGAAGTGTAGATGTCCAAAATGGGCTCGCATTGCTCATTTGGACATTTGAAACACAAGTTATGATCAAAAGAAGGCCCGGGAGTCGAACTCCCGAGATTCCGCCAGTTTTGACTCCCGACCACTAAAAGTCGGGAATCGACCCGAAATACTTGGCTGTAGAAAACGTGCGACATACTGTTGGAAAGGTCTCGACGAGACCTACAACTTTGCTTCAGATGGCGAGTCGATCGGAGGTCTGCTCCGAAAGTTATGAAGCTTCAAAGTCGCAGGAGTTCCGAAAATGCGCGATTTCGGGACTCCCACGCGGGAGTCCCGGGAGTCCCGGGACAAAATGACCATTTGGATGTCACCCCCGCAGCGAGTCATAGAGTATGCTATAAGGGGGAAGGTGGTGGCTTCCCCCCAAGGTCCGGGCCGTGGTGAGTCTTGTGTGTCCGTGTTGCCCGTGGCTTGTCCTAACACCAAAGGGATCCCAAAATGAGTTCTAACCACTTTGTGTGGTTTCATGCAGGCCCGTGTGAGTGAGTAAGCTTGTCAATTCTTCCTAGTCTTTCCCGGGACTTCTAGCACGCCCCTCTCACCCCCTCTAGTGTTGGAAGTCGGGATCGTGCTCCAAGTTCCAACTCCTTCCGCATTGTTGCATACTTGGACCCTTAAGTGGGTCTATGAGGAACTTGGGAGCGCGACAATCTACCCTAATCAACCACTTGTTGCTTAGGGTGCACTTCCTATATGCTGAATGGTTGGTGTACACCTCTCCTAATCAACATTTATACAACTACTTTGCTTTCAATGCACTAATTAGTCTACACCAAACCATGTCCAAGCATTAAATTCTATATAATGTTGGCTATTTTATTTTCAGAGTGTAGTTTGTTGTTGTATTTATTTCTACACCTCTCAAAACACACTTGGATGAAGCAATCAAAGATGGTACAATGTGATCATCTACGGACAGTAAATTTAAGATAACGAATAATGCATTCTACCACTCCTTGTGCATTTCTGGTTACTATGATCCTTAACCAGCTACTACAACTCCGACTGTTATGCTCCTTTGTTGAGAATTCAAGCTCATCTAGTTAGGTTTCATTAGTTACTGGAATAGGAAAGTAACTAGATTACTTTCACAAGGTTGAATTACTTTCGTTACTTATTTTAGTTTGGTTATTTGTGGTTTGGTCTTTTAGTTAAATACCTTGGTGTTGATGGTTTGGTTTTCTTTTCTTCATTACACAAGTTTGTGTATTTCTTGTGACAAGAACCTTGGAGAGTTCTTGATGTTGTGTTTATGTTGTGAGCATTATGTTGTAGTTTCCTTTCAATAAAGATTTATGTTTGCGTTTGAATAGATCTCCTATTTGTTAACATAGTATTAGAGCTTAGGTTGTTTGGTGAGAAACTTGAAAAAGACTTAGAGCTAAAAAGTTTTTAGAACTAGAGCTTGAGAGTCTCTAGTAATATCATAGGAGTTTGTCAAGTGCAAAAGAGAAAAAAAGAAAGGAAAAAATGTGAAGAGAAAGAAATGAAAAGAAAAGAGGTGAGAGCAGATCAACATATCAAAGTTGTGAAAATTAGATCTTTAAATCTAGATCTAGATCTACTGTGAAAAGATCTTGGAGTGAAACTTTGAGAGGTTACAGAAGACTATAAGACGCTTCTATTCTCAAATTTTCAAAAGAAAAAGATATTTTTTGTGAGAGTTATATATGAGCTTTTGAAAACTTTGTGCCAAATCTGGTTTTTTGGTCATATCTCCTTTGTTTGAGCTTTTTTGGATCTGCAGCTTTGGGATCTTATAGATCATATAAGAATATATGTGTGAAAGAAATTTCATGTCATTTGGATCTGTATTGAGAGAGATCCAAGCATCTGAAGTTTCAGTCTCAGTTTTGAAGTCAGTTTCTTTTGAAAGTGATATCTCTTTGTGGTCATCATCAATAGAGCTGAAATTTTGAGCAAA
>Ga0209611_10002248_pt1 | contig 33852 bp, 26 predicted proteins | sample S1TSphgellanicum_3_FD_187693 | JGI IMG/M metagenome (GOLD analysis project Ga0209611, IMG submission 187693) | Host-associated microbial communities from peat moss isolated from Minnesota, USA - S1T2_Fc - Sphagnum magellanicum MG (SPAdes) (version 2) | ecosystem: Host-associated > Plants > Peat...
GGGTTTCAATAACTACATGTTAAAAAAAAAGGAATAATAAATATCACCAAATTTTTACATTTGGTTTTAATAAGTAAGCACAAACATGTATGGATGGTTAGAAATGCATTTTCATATATGTTTATAGCCAAATTTGCCTAAATATTTTTATAAATGATCACAACTTTCATTAAATCCACATGGTTGATTGCCATTTCAACCACCTCACAACATTCAATAAAAAAAACATTGGGATTCCCTTTCTTGGTTTGAAAACAAATTCCTTTATGCCAAAATGGTTGCCATGATACTTCACATTTAACCTTTAACCTTATTACAATGGGAACCAACCTTCAAAAATGTTCAATATAAATGTGGTGTCAACACATTGGTTTATCCATTAAGGTGGGCTCCATTAACACTCATCATGCACTATGTGTCAACATCAATAAAACATAAGCATACAAATTCATCATTAATCTGAAAAAATATTATTTATCAAACATGACATGTAGGTGATGGTTGAAACCAAAAGCAACTCAAGTCATGGAGTTCACCCATAAGAAAAGCCACCTAGTTCTACTTATTCCCCCTAAAATGAGCAAAAATGTGAAAATGTGATTCAATAATCAACTTTTCCATCTCATTACATCTTCCAATTTTTGTAATATCATTATGTATATAAAGTATTTAAAACTAATGTTGTTGGCTTGATCGAATTTCCCATTTAAAAACTAAGCAATTCAACAATCAAAAAATTAAACTATTATTAATTTTATTGGACATATCATATGATTTGCCAACTTTTTGAGTAATGTATTTGCATTTCAAATAATATTAACATGCCAAAAATATTTGAATCAAGTCCAAAATATTCATAAAATATTGACAATTATCATACAAAAAATGAAACATAATATATTAATTATGCACATATTAGTAACAAATGGGAAGTAATCATACATAGCCTTATCTATACAGAAGAGACATTGTCAACTACAAGTTCAAAATTTGCCTAAAATGGCCATGCTGATCGGTAGTTGTAATTGAAAAATGAAAATGATGTAGCATTGATGGCTGAAAACATTGATTCCATATCATCCATCATCAAAACAAGGAGGGTGACAAAGGCCACATCGGCTCCTTCGTTCACTGCCACAATGTATTCCTTGAGATGGAACCAGCTATCATTTTTCAAAACCTAACAAGAACCAACATAATGCCCCACTCCCGATTATCAATCAAATGTTAGACTTTTCATTTTCATGTTTGTATCAAAGCTATGGATTTTGTGAATGTCAATACATGCACAAGAATTTCAAGAGATGCAAGCATTTCAATATAAATTTCAAAAGAATTCATGATATATTTTTGAATTCATTATTTTTTACTATTTGTTGGCAAATTTTGATTAGTAATTAAAGGGGTCGAACTTCACAAGACCTCTTGAAAAAAGTTATGAAAATTATGATCAATATTCATGCATGCATATCCTATGCAATATTACAACATGTTTCTTTACAAAAAGGTTTTTTGCAAATGTCCTTCCAACAAGTTTAATTTTAGTTGATAACTTTTACTTCTTCTTGTGCATAGCAAGAAATTAACAACTTGAATGCATTCAGAAAATAGGTCAAGGTTTTAAGTGTACCTCAGCTAGGGGTGTTTTTCCATGAAGAATGACAAGATCCCAGGCTGAAAAAAGACTAAGGCTTTTGCGCAAATGAGCTTTGTAATCCGGATCTGTTTTTTTCAAATTAGAATTGCGAAACACTTTAAGATCGCCCTTGTCCTCCTTGATGACACAAATGATGTCATTACTTTCTCCATCAAACACCTCCCATTTATTTCCCTATCAGATTATTCATATCAATACAACATTACATTTTATTATCAAATTAACAACATTTGAAAAAAACACAACAAATATATATATATATATATATATATCCAAAGGCAACAACAATTGAAAGCTTATGTTACATTCCATAGGTATAGTTACATATATTCTTCCCTTTCCAAACTTAGGTTTTACTTGGTTGTGGTGTTAACTTTCAAGGGAAATCATGAAGTGCCAAAACTTTTCAAATTAAAGATATTGAATATTATATTTTGGATGGGGTATCCATATGGTGTGCTACCCCACAACCACACAAACCTTGACACCAAATGTTATGGTTCAACACATCTTGAATCAAAAAATAATCTTGTAACCTTTTCTTATGTTTGCATACCATAACCTATTGAATACACAATCCAGCTCAAATCAATTGGAGAATATGAATTTTAGGATTGAATTTCTCCTTTCTTTATGAGTTTTTTTCGAAATATAATGTACCTTGAACTTGAAGCGAGTTACAAGTTTTCCCTCAACATCTTGCACTCGAGTTTCATACTTGAAAGACCATGACGAATTTGGAGCATTAGCGTTTGACTTTTCTTTTATTGCTTGAAAAACCACAACCTTGTTTTCATCACATATGTCCCATTTATTCACCAATGCAACCTTCTCTCCGGAATGTTTAATCTTGTATCGAGCTGAACTTGGTAGGCAATATTCTTTGCCTATCATTGGCCCACCCATCTCTGGCAAACTACCCATGCTTTCCTTATTCAAAGTTAGTTCCTATGCACAATGCCTCCTTGTGATTTACTCACACTTTAATTTTCACCGAGATTCAAAGACAATTCGATCAAGTTAAAAAAAACAATGAAACAAAATATGTTGACCTCAATACCTATCACTAAGTTCATGTAAAGCTACTCATAATACTCAAGAAAAGTCATGAAAACAATGTTGGGACAAATATGTACTCACACCCAACTATGCAAGGTTTGAAACCGCAAGGAACTTGCATGTATCTAAAGAGTGAAAGGAAGCCAAGGAAACCAAAGAGATAGAAGGAACATGCACTATTTTAACCAAAGAGCTTGAAGGAACATGCACTTGACTAACCAAAGAACATGAAGGAACATGCATATGTATGAAGAGCGATTTTGTTGGACGAGGAAAACAAAGAGCTTGGCTTGGTGAATACAAACATTGGTGTTGTGGTGAAACTCAACAACGTAAATAGGAATGAACTATCTGGGATTGATAAGCTCATTTGTTTGTAATGTGAACATGTGAGTATGAAAAAGTCAAGGATTTTCCTTGGGTCAATGACGTAACTATGAAAAAAACATAAAAACGTGTTTATAGCAATACTAGGAAATTCTTTCATACACCCATGGAAAATATCCCAGGCTGGTCCCACCTTATTTTTCAGCGCATGAGAATTGAGAACGTGTTCTCCTTTGTAAAAAAATGAGAATTTTTTCCTTCTTTTCCAAGCTGACACGGATCTTGCAAGCCCATGTAAAGTACTTTGCCGGCATGCTCGGTATGAATTACGTATGTTGTAAGGTAAAGTGAACCTTCCTTTTTTTTTTTTGGGGCAAAAGAAGACACCTGTAAGGTTGTCATGATTAAAGTGCAAGGCCCATTACCGATAGAGTATCCATAAAGTCCGGCGATTAGGGGGCGAGAATGGTCAGTTTTGGCATAATAGGATAATGGCATAACTGGGAATGAAAATTTAGCATGCGAAATAACTGGGAGCCAAACTAGATTTTTCACCAATTTGGTGGTAAGTTTCATCCTGTCTTCCCTTTTCTTGAGCGCCTCCACTGCTGCTACATATATTTTCACTGCTCCTAGCTGTACAACTACTATAATTAGTCTTGAACCTTGTGCATTAAACGCTGAAACTCAACATTTCATACCGAGATTTTAAAAAAATTCCTTACTTTGCTTACACCACTGAAAGAGGGGATAGGGGGTGAATGCAGCCCCCAAAACATTGTGAAGACAGGGCGACTTTACTGATAACTCTAATACACGTAAGAAATCACATGGTGAGATTTTGATTGGAACTACTTAAGTCTTATCTTGGAAAATTTGTGATAATTTGTTTTTTGACATGATATCCTATAGAACATGCACAAAGTCCATAAGTCAACTCTTGATTAAACTAATCCTCAAGATTACCATGACAAAAAGAGCTCTTCATGACCATACCGTTTGTAAGGTGTACCCAAGCAACTGGTTGCTCATTGGACACAAACCAAATATAAATTGAACCCACTATAACTGAAAAAAATAAAATAAATCACTGATCAGATTAGCCCAAACTATGGGTATTCATGACAATTTGTAGATATGCCATATGACTTGGTTAGATCAAATCATCTAAACAATTATATGAATTATAATTCCTTGAATTTTATGAATTATAATTATATGAATTGAGTCCTGGTATGTATGCTGGAGAGTAAATCTAGTAACCTGATTTTTATTTTTATTTTTTGAACAACTGGCATGAGCCCATTGCATTACAAAGATGGAACCCTAACAAACCCAAAGCTGGGGAATGGAGCCAGACACCCCACCAAGGGCTTGTCAGCTGACTTTTTATGTTAGTCGTTGGGGTTAAGATTTTAGTGTACATTTCGTGGATCTGGTGTGTTTTCCCCTTGGCCATCTCAAGAAATAAGTCATCCTCCTATAAAATTCAGAGGCAAAGGTTCTATTTAATCCTTTTGATGTTTTCAACCCCAAAATAAAAGTCACCTCTCCTATTCATTAGATGGGCTGACTTCCAAATTCTACTTTTTTTTTAGCAGTGAGCCAGTTTGATTTGCCCATTAGCCACCCCCAAAAAAACAACAGAAACTGGAACTTGGATACTTTCTCAAAGTAGCAATTCTGTGTCAGGATAGAGCTGTGGCCTTTTGTCTTGGGTATATAGGTGAGAAGGGCAAAACTTTGGGCAAGGGTTATGGGATAAAATGAGGTGCTATTGGGAACACCCTTCAAGAACACATTCAGAACTTGGGAAACTCAGATGCCCTACTGCCTGGGCATTACCCTAGACAAAAAATCCGGTTTGAGATATTAATGTTATCCGTAAAGTCAGGCTATTAGGGGGTGAGAATGGCTAGTTTCAGCATAATAGGGCATCAAATGTGTAACTGGGAATGAAATTTTACAAAATGAAATAACTGGGACCAAAACTAGTTTTTACTATATAACATGGACATGTTAATGTGCCTTTTCATGTTATTTTTTGAAAAAAATTTGAAATAATAATTTTTGAATCACATTACTGGTGGTAGCAAGAGATTATGAGTAACCAACCAACCTTCAAATGTTGCCTGAAGGAAAAGCTGTTGATTCCAATACAATGTGTAAGAAAAAACACTTAGTTATAGACCCTAAGTTTAGCCTAAACCAGCTGTTAATTTTTTTTAAAAGCTAAAAACTAAAAAACCTTGGTTGTGCAACTAGTTCAACTAGTTGTAAACTAGCCTTAGTTAACGACTAGTTTACCTCTATTTGGAGCCTTAGTTCAATTACAATTATAGGCCCCTTTCCTGAACATTCCTTACTAGGAAATCCTCATAACCATAAAAATCTGAGCCTGGAAATTCCTGGATTAAAATTTTGAGCCCAAAATAATAGTGATAAAATATATAATTTAAAATTTTGGTTTTCTAAAAAACTTAGTTCTTCTCCTCAAACAAGTAACTTGCTTTAAATCAAATTTGAGGCACCACTTTTTCTTTTTCTTTTCTTGGGTCAATCATGTTGAATATTCCAACAGCGTCAATCTTTTTTTTAGAAAAGAAACAGTTTCTCCACAAATGGCAGTCTTGGCCTCTCCTACTTAGAAAATATTTTTCAAATACACCAGTGTTAGATGATTTTGGTGTAACTAATAGTCTCATTAGCAAAATACTTGTAATGAGAGAGGCTTAGTATATGCACCCATAACAACTGACAAATTCAAATATATTGACATTTGTGTTGAATGATTATGCCACTTTTTTGTTCATGCTAAAAAAACCATAGTAGGTTGGGCAATCTTGGTGCTCTTCAACTTGTCACATGTCACTTGATGACAATTCATAATCTTCCATACAAGAAGATTAAGTTCTAAAATTTTCTCCAGTCAAAGATTGTGTTGAATTATCTTACAAAGTAAAAGATGAGGTTGAGCCAACCAGCAATGAGGAATGTGCAAAAAGCTATTTCCTAGGAGGTGTGAAAATGGCAAAGGCAACAAGATATGTGATATAACTGGGAGCTAATATCCAATTGGGTTGCTGCCACACAATTAACTAAGAGATTTGGGGGTTCTAGGAGGGAAAACATCAGTGTTGGCCAGTTCCCTGGTTGTAGGGGTCCCCTGTTCTGGTTCCGGTTTCTTAATGCGGGTAGCTATTTCGGTTTTAGATTTTTTTAAATTTTCAAGTTAGACTGGTTCTGGTTCTTGGTATAAGTAACCGGTTGTTCCAAGTAATCTTCGGTTCTGATTTCAATATTCAAAATATCAAAATGGACAATGCAAAAAAAAAAAAAAAACATGATTTAAAAAAAGTTTATGTCGAGTGTGAAGTGATGAAGATGATGTGAAAGTGTTCACTAATTACCTTATAGTAATCACATCAACAAAGTACACCTTGAATGCAATAGAATCTGCTTACAACAACCTGGTGAATAAACCATGAGGATCACAAATATCTCACAAAGGTTCAAACATTTTAGCTCGCCTGAATAGGATACCCCATACATTGTCACAAAGGGAGTCTGTTAAATGCCACAAGAATTGAAGAAAATCAACACAGAACTTCTTTGTGAAAGTCTCCAAAATATTTTTTATATTGCTCAGAGCTTGTTCTTCCAAGTTCAGACACTGTTAATCTTCCACATTTCTGATTGATAGTGAGCTATCTAGAGAATCAACCTCCCCTCAAGCAGCCAATGGTCAAAAGCATTTGCAAAAATGTTAGCCATTACTGCTTGTTCTGCCTTTGTAAGCTCAAAAACTGTTTGTTCCTGTCATGATTCTATAGAACTCCTCTTCATTGATCGCACCATCCCCTGATCATGGAACAAGAAGATTGGATAAGTCTGAATTGAAATTGGCATACTTGACACACAGTGTATTGAATTGAATCCAAGCCTATAATATAGGCCACAAACTGAGCCAGAAGTTTCAAGATACCAACTCTTGTGCTCAGAAAAGATTACTTTTGGCAACTATGTGCTTTTCTATATGTGCTGATACCGCATAATATTGCAAATTCTTCTACTTGACAGATGCTGGTGATGCAAAAAACATGTGGAAGATTTACCTATGTGAAAATGTCAGTAGACTAAGTGAGCCTGCAAGTTTTGCTGAATGTGCACTAGACATACCACAATGAGGAAAATAACAGAAATTTTACCATCAAAATCAGCTTCATTTATCATTGCATGCAGTTCTTCATCTGATAGGTTCTCACCCAACTCATTTGCAACTTGCTTTAGATTGCTGAATGATATCTTTCCCTATTATTACATAACAACCAAAATTCCACATAAAAAATTGCAGGATTTCAACCAAGGATATATACAATCTGAACTCTATCATCTGACACCATCACAATCTTCAATAACACAAATTCACTTATATGGGCATTGTTACACATGATCATGACACGATCAGCCTAGACAAGTTGTTTCCAAGCAAGCATGTTGAAACTCCATGCACAAGCAACTGCACCACTGAACATCAATCCATGGAAACTCACAGTTCCATCATGATCAAACAACTGAAATGCTTTCATGATCTCCTCCATGGTGCCGCGCTCCCCAAATTTTTCTTTCATCATTTCCAAAAATGCAGGGTAGCCAATTATCCTCCTGCCATCTCTATCAATCTTGTTCAACATCTTTTTTATTTCCTGTTCATTCAGTCCAATCATCAAAACTGTCAGAGCCTTGACATGTGCATCCAACAAGACTGGAAGCAGACGATTATCCAGGCAAGAAGGCAACAACTAAAGAAAATTCATCTTGTCCTCAACAACAGCTCAATTATAGTAACAGTGCACCAGGAAACTCCTCAATGAAAATGCAACCCAAAAACCTTATATAATGTAATTTGATATCCATGAGCCATTGCCCCAAGCCTAAGTGTGCAAACTTGTTCAACTAAAACATGAAGTCTTCCTTTACCCAAAAGTCTGCAATCAAGGCAACAGAACCCTGAAGAAGCCCATCAAGTCAGACATGAAACAGCAGAGACTTCCAATCCAAAATGATTTAAAAGAAACCAACCTCTTTCTTTGGTTCAAATCCAAGAGCCCTGCCACATAAAAATGCCAGATGACAATCAGCTAAGTTTATGAAAAACACATGAAGAATTCAAAATTGCATTGCCATAAAAACAATTTCCTACAACAATCTGCATTTCTTCTACTAGCTTGAAACCAGAACTATGAAACAACATACAAAACCAAAAAGCATGCCAAGCACACCTCATTGCAAATTTCAGCTCCTTTGCATCAATGGTTCCTGCAGAAAATTATGGTGTGAAAAAAAAACTAGCATCAGAAATTATCTCTATCATTCAATATAACAGAGTCTTACAACAAAAATGTTCTTCACCAAATCGCATTAGAATTTAGGTGATTGAATTTCGACCAAAGTGTATTATTATACCACAGCCTTGAATGTCAAACAACTCAAATGCTTCACGAATTTCTTGCTCTTGTAGTTTTGTAAGTCCGTGACAAGTCAAAGTTTTATTCCTACGTCGCCTGGTTCCTTTCTGGCAATCCTATTCTTCCACAAAACAAACACCCAAGATCAATGCACACATGACTTGGGTATCGAAGAGATTAGAGGAACCTTGCCTGAAGAGATTAGAGAAATTGCCTGACCCCATTCCCTGCCTGATTTTTTTCTGCAGGTGTTTTCTTGAAAGAGACTGTACTATGAATCACCTCCATAGCAAGCTGTATATATGCGCATATTTACGTTTAGGGTTTTGTTCTGAGCATTGAAGAGAAGAAGAAAGATGGCAATCCTCATCATCACCAGAAATTTCCTGTGGAAAAAAGCTCTAGACCATTTGCACTTTGAACACTGGAGAAGATGAAGGACAGGATGGGTACCTTCAATCCCGCAGAGGAGGAGGATCCGTCCTTGCACAATGGGGTAGGAGTTGGGGTAGCTGGGATTGTTGTTGCACATTTGGGTCGAGCTGCTGGAAGTTGTTGCGGTTGTTCAGTAGGCACAAAATTCAACTCACCACCACAAACACACATCACTCTGACACAGCTGTCGTGCGCCCCGCATTTTACTTTGGTACAAGGTATCGGCTGACACACATGACTCCCCCCATGTGCGGCGGAGGAGTCTCGAGTTGGGGATATTTTTCTGGCGGCTGATGGGGGGGGGCTGATGTCTGCACTCCGATCTTTAGACGAAGAAGAACAGGTAGTAGGAGTACTACTCCCACCATCTTCTGCACTGTCTGTGCATCTCCTACGATGTGGCGATCGTTGACAAACGCACTCAAGGCCGGCAACATGCGCCTTGGCATTCTACTAGTTGTTGTTGTTCAAAGAGAGCAAGCCAAAATTCATTAGCGTCAATAGAGTATATGATCGTCCATAGAAGAAGGAGCTGCAGAAAGAACCACAGATTCAAACGTATAACTTGCACATGAGCTTGAATTTTGCACTAAAACAAAAAAAAGACTCGAACGAGAAAGACCGAACTTTGGGAAGAAAAGCGAGACACCCAATTCCTGATTCGGCCGAATACCCCCAGTTCGATTCGATTCAGTGAATTTTCTTCGCGAAATTTCGCACCCTATCGACAAATAAAAGGGGGCTTGCGACAAGTACAAAGGCTTTTTTTGGGAAAAAATGGCCCCGCGTCGCCACATTGTGAGGAAAACCTTTTTGAAGTCGCCATATTTAGACAGTAGCTTGTAGCATGTCGCCACACTATAGCATGAAAATAAAACTTTTCTACTGTCCGATCTGATGTGTAGCCAAATCTGGCCAAGTCCTCTTGTGGATGAATGCCAACCCACCCACCTCCCAAATTTGGAAAAAAAAAACCAATGCTTCGATTGCAAGCAAGGAAAGCATAGAGCCATTGAGGAACGCATAAGAGAAGACGAGGCACCCAGAAAATCCGTGAGGGATTCGAATCCATTATGTAGTGTTGGAAACAATGAATGCAATGCCAGGAAATTAAAGGGTCATAAAACAACGTACATATACCATGATTCACAAGCATCCGAATGCGTAGACGCGGAAGAAGTGCGAAGAAGAACTCCCCACGCATGCAAGAAGCAAGGAGCACGGCCCAAGAATAATTATATGGAACCACCACAAATAAAGAGTTGAATAATTTGCAGGAAATTTGCTTCTAACTACGCAAGACGCACATTGTGGCATGTTGGTGGTGGTGGTGGTGTAAGGAGTAGTATAAATGTGATGGATTTCTCGTGATTTGTGAAAGCAAATTCTCGGTGGGCGAAATTAAGTTAAGGAGAGACTGGATTGAAAGGGAAGAAGCAGCGAAATGGAGAGAGAGAGAGAAAATTTTGTTCTGCACACACAAAGGTCACAGAGACACACATATCTAAAGAAAACAAGCGACGTGGTTGGAGTCCGCAACCGCTAAGCTAGCGACTCCGAAATTGCGCCTTTTTTAACTTCAAATTTTGCTTTTGGCTGTGATGCCACAAGATGGGAATAGGAAGCGGGGTTTTGCGTACGAAGAGGCGCAGATGGAAATGGGAGTTTTCTCCTTCTCCAATCAAAAATACCTACGTAATCCCTTTTCCTAGATGGTTTTGTCCTAGATGCCAATGGGGTTAATTTGCTCTAGGTTTTTGCCTCCGGGGCATCAGTGGTGGTTTGTGGTTTCCACTCTGGTTTTTCTTTAATTCATCAACATTAACTGTAGTAGCACTGTAGCCTACTGTGACAGGAAAGGGGGAGACAGAGGTTATGTTGTAGAACAGGAATTAGTAGACCACAATATTGATCTCACCATGTTCCAGCCTCTGGCCATAATGCGTAAAGCATGGGCAGAAATTTTCTAGAGTATCTCCAGGGTATGTTATCAAATGGAATTTTACCTTCGCAAAACACCTTGCCTTTTTCTCTTTCCTACGATACCCACTACCCACCAGATATCACAGAAAAAATGAATTATTTTGGGCAATGCTTTGTGTCTATTAACACCAATGCGGGGTGGGTATTTGAATCTCTGTCGGGTATTTTTCGGTTCTTAGTCTGAACATATGCATATATGAGAGTTGAGGGTTATTTTTTCAAAAGCTCAGACCCACCTACTCAGAAATTTTTGAAAATTAATACCCGCCCCCACCTCACTATCAGTCATTTATAAAATTAGATTTATGTAAGTGAACTCGACTCAAGGGGAAATAAAGGTCTAGGTTATTTATCAAAAACTTGGACTAACAACCTTTTGATACCCGAAGGAGTCCAAATTAGGTTTAGGGTTAGGTTTTGTTTTCAATACATGCTTGTAGGTTGTTTTTGTCTTGTTCTTTCTTCTCATTTTCTTTTATCTCCTTTCCACAACTACCACATTTCACTTTTGCAACACTTACAAGGCACCATCGAATTTCACAATGATGGTACATCAATGCAACAAGGAGACAAATCAAATATTAAGAGAACATTGATCACCACACATTTGCCACTAAACTAGAAGAAGGTATGTTGTTTTGTTGTTTTCAGTGTTCTCTTCATTTTACTTTTTGCATCAGCTTGTGTTTGTGCTTGGAGCTGCATTTTTTCTTTGGTGAAGTAACGAAGGAGGCGAGCTCCATTGTATGTCGTTTGTCATTTTTTTTCAAGTCATGTACTTTTGTCATGCCAACCCCATCGATTGTTTCTTCTGAAGTCACAAACTTCTGGTGCAAATGTTTCATTGTTTGGCAATTTTCCCCAATTCTTAAACTTCTACTACATTTGTTCCCTCATTGTCACCTTCCCATGTTTTGAATTATGAGTTTTGATTTCTAAAACTAATTTCCTTTCATCGAGCCAAAATCATCATGAATCTTTTCTTTGCACCTTCTCTTGAGCTTTCTTTCTATAGCTCTTGCCCATGAAGTTCCATGGGTGGGAGGATATCTTCAAGAATAATTTTTTGTTTTGTTCCCATTATGAAGCTACAATCCTCTAAACCCCAAACCCCATAATACTATTTACTAAACATCTCACTATTCATTGTCAAATTGGTTGCTGCAAATTTCAAGATTAGGGTAATGTGAAGTTTCGTTTGTGTTTTTTATTCCTTTATCAATTGTTGTTATTGAACCTTTCAATAACAATCAAGTGATGGTTTCCTTTTCAATTCATGTCATGAATGTTCATGGTTTTAATTTCACTGATGAAATGCCTCCAACATCTGCAAGATATGACAAAAACTATAGTTTTGATGATGTGCAACCTACACATGTCACATGCACAAAAACATCCAAGTCTACAAGACTTCCCAAACCAAAATTATAACAAGGGCAAGTTTAGTCCCAAATCTAAATCATAAAACAAAAAAATCAAAAAACAAAAACACAACAAGTGCAAGATAAGAATTCAACAAGATTTTATTACAAAAATGAAATAAGAACATAACAAGGTTGTGACAAGAAAACATACCCAAAACTAATGTTCGACATATTAAAGGTAATTAGGAATTCTACCTCTACTTATACCCTTTGGGCACCTAGTTTAAAAAAGCTTTTCAAAGAGCTTCCAATCTACACACGATCCATGTTCGCCCATGTGCGCCCATGTGCACCCATGCATCAACTATGAGTGAACTAAAACTTCACCAAAAGTGAACTAAAAGTAAACTTAAAATGAACTATAAATGAATTTAAATTTAACTATAAATTAACTAAAATTGAACTTAGAATTATGTATTAATTCATTACAAGTCATGGATGAACATTAAAGGAATGAACCTCATGGCATTGGTATCCATAACATCACTTCCCCTTCTAGCGAGGAATTCCATGGGGAACAGACTTGGGCTTGTTTGGATATTGTTGATGAAACCCATGAACTTTTTCCTTGGCATTCTATAAGTTCTTAATTAGTTCCCAAATGCACTCATTCAGATCATACCCATTCCAATAAACAAAATATTAGAATTATCAATTAGAAACCCTTGAATTTAAGTTGTCCTCCACTTCATATTCTTATTCACTATCATCTTTGATAGGTGGAAGGGGATCATGAATTTTTCCTGGAATGGTAGATGTGTGATAAGGTTTCAACAAGGAAACATGAAACACATGATGGATTCTCATAAAACCTGGAAGTTCGAGTTGGAAAACCATGACATTAATTTGTTTCATAATGAGAAATGGACCTATCAGGGATGTTAATGCCATGGGGTTCATTCTTTTGAATGTTCATCCATGACTTGTATTAAACTTGTACATAACTTTTAATTTAATTTTAATTGACTTTTAGTTAACTTCTAGTTAAGTTTTAGTTCATTTCCATTTGATTCATAACTCACTTCCAATTCATTCTTAGTTCATTTTTAATTAAGTCTTAATTCATTTTTAATTAACTTTTAGTTAATTTCTAGTTAAGCTTTAATAAACTCCAAGTTAATTATAAGTTCATTTTTAATTAAATTATAATTAATTTCAGTTAACTTTTAATTAACTTTTAATGAAATTCTAATTGATTCTAGTTAATTCCAAGTTGACTCATAATTAAGTCATAATTAACTTTCAATTAAATTTTAATTTATTTATTGTAACTTTCAATTAAGAAGGTTTTCAAGAAACTTCTTTACTCGATGCACACATGGAAGCCTCTTTGGAAACTTCCTTGAGTTAGGTCCCCATAAAAGGTATAAATAGAAGTATGACCTTTCATTTCCAACATTAATTTTAAGCACAATCTTGCACCATAATCTTGTCATGTTCTTTTCATGTTCATATTTGCATATGTTAACATAATAAAAATCCATTTTCACGTTTGTCTTACACATCTTGTGTTCTTGTTTGTAGTTTTTGTGTTCTTATTTTTTCTTCACATAATCTCATCTTGTTCCTTATTTGAAAGTTTTTTTTTTTTTTTTTTTTATTTTTTTTCTTTATTTTTTTTTTTTTTTTTATTTTTTTTTTTTTTTTTTTTTTAAATTTTGATTCTTATGTTTTTTCATCTCCTCGACAGTTTGAATAGAATCCATGAAGTCTACATCTATTTTTACGTCTATAAGTCATATAGGAATTAAATTCATTTTGGAGTTGAGTGCATAAGTTGTTTGGTGTGACAACAAGCTCTTTGAACATCAACAAGAGAAGCACCATGAACCCACATTGACAACACAAAGGAATTTTGCACCATCTACAACACAAAGGATTTTTTCACATGCAATACCAACCCAACCTTCAATAACCTCGTTAAAGGACGACCCTATGCATATTGACAAGACAAAATTCAAACCTTCACACCTAAACACTCAAAGAATCATTTCCAAAACTTAGATGTAAATTGAGGCCCACGAATATAATTGATATCTTTTAAAAAACCATGATATTGAAAAACATGATCAAACAATAAATTAGTTGTTCCTTCACTAATTATTGTTTTGATGCATAGAATGAAATGAGCCATCTTCATCAAATGGTCCACTACAACCAAGATGGAGTCATAAAAACTAAAAGGTGGAAGGTTTGTAATGAAGTCCATGGAAATTGAAGACCACAAGGATGTAAGGATTGATAATAGTTGAAGGAGACCATGAAAAGGATGATAAAAATTATTTGCTCAAGCACAAACTTGGAAAGATCCAACAAACTCCAAGACATATTTCCAAAGTTATGGCCATCAATAATCTTGAAACATTAATTCCATGGTCTTGTTGAATCCAAAATGGCTTGTAACCAAAACATCGTGCCTAATCTAAAGAACTTGAAGTCACGTAAAGCCATTAGGAACATACAAAAGACCATCATGATAAAGTAAACCATTTTGAAACTCAAACTTAACATGATCACTAGAAAAATCTTAGACTTGATGATGACTCTTTAATTGGCCTTAGATGCTAATAGTAAAAGGGTCTTTCAAATTTTCATGAGTTTGACAAAGAAGGGTTGTGTCATCAATAATTATCGATAACACCTGAAGTCAAAAATGTTCAAGCTTGAGAGTGACATCACATTGTTGCTCGTAGGCTACATGTCCCTCCTTAGGCATGAAGTATGAGTGATGGGACAATGCATCAAGTTTCCCTTGTTAGTGCCCAAGGCAATATGTGATGACAAATTGGAATCGAAACAAGGAAAATGTCCACCAAACTTGGTGTCAATTCAAAACAAAAGTTGTTATGAATTTGCAATCCCTACTAAAACTAGACATACTCATTTTTTGACTCCTTTGGTTGTGGATTGGTAATAGAGACGGCATGTGTTACAGGTGCTCCACATTTCTTTGGACATTCACAAGCAACATGACCCAATTCTTCAAGATACAAACAACGATTATTTGTACATTGACATTAATTCTCTTACTCCGTGAAAGGCTTGAATATTGTCTTATCAATATGCATGGGGTCATCTTTTGGTGAGGTTGTCAAAAGTTGGGCTGACATTATAGGTGGAAAACTCCTTTATGTTGCTGATGGTGCAAAACTTTTTTTTGTTATCAATGTGGATTCATGGCACCTTTCTTGTCGACATTTGAAAAGTTTATTATCACATCAAATAACTTATGCAATGGCTCAACTTCATGTTGAAAGGTTTGGTAAGGTGAATAGTAAGTCTTTCACATCACCTCATAACCCAAATTGGAATTAACTTATGAGTGTTGCTTCACCCCATGAAATATCACAATCCAACTATTTGAACTTTGATGCATATACCACAACTAAACGTGATCCTTGATAAAGAGATTATGTTTTGAGGTTAAACGTGTGTTCTTTGTCCGAATTTCCAAAGGTGGCATCGAACTCTTCAAAAAACATTTCAAAGTCGTTGAGCAAAGGTGATTGATGCTCCAACAAAGGTGTGAACCAAGGAAGGGTCATGCCTAACAACAAGGTGCTAATGAATCCAACTTGAACCGGGTTAGTTGGATACCGATGAAAATGAAATTGGATGACCAAACACACTTAGTTGACAAAACCTTGAAACCTTGAACTTGTGTCACCAAACTTGTTAGGTAGGTTGACTCGTGGCTCTTTTGGTTGGGGTTGTGTTGTTGAAATGCATTCCAAGGAGGTTGAAATTTGATAGGTTTGCAAATGAGCAATAGACTCACAAAGTGTTTGATTTGCCTATTCAAGATTCCTAAGGACAACAATGACTTTTTCCATGGATGTAGACATGATGAACAACATGAAATATGACACCAACAAGAGGTGGGTAATCCACAACTTCAATCAATAAGGAGTGGATAATCCATGACTTTTTGAAAACTTTTCCTTTGAAAAAGAGGGGTAATCCACACTCAATTCCAAAAGAAATATAATTCCTAATTATCTTATAAACGCAAAAATAAACATAGACCTAATGAAGTCTATTCAAATTGTCAAGAACACGAACAAACACAAAAACAAAAGGCTAAAGCAAAGGTCGAAGTTTAATTTTCAAACAAAGAACAAGACAAGATCATGTGATTCAAAAACAAGAATACATGAACTAAAAACAAGAATATGAAATATGCAAAACAAACGTGAAAACAAATTTTTATTATGCTAATGTATGCAAACATGAACATGAAAAAAACTTAACAAGGCTATGGTGCAAAATTATGCCTAAAACTAGTGTTGAATAGACTGAAGAAAATGAAAAGTTTTATTCCTATTAATACCCCTTTGGCAACCTAGCTTAAGGAAGCTTTGATTCATGCATCAAGTAAGGAAACTTTTTAAAAACCTTCCTAACTAAAGGTTGACTATGAGTTAATTGAAACTTAATTAAAAGTTAACTCAAACTTAAATAGAAGTCAACTAAAAATTAACTAAACTTAACTAAAAATTAACTTGGATTTAAGTAAAAGTCAACTAAAAGTTAATTAAAAATTAACTAATATTTAATTAGGACTTAATTAAAAATTAACTAAAATTTAATTATAAGTTAATTTGGACTTAACTAGGACTCAACTGATAATTAATCAGGACTTAACTGAAAGTTAACTAAGATTAATTAAGAGTCATGGATGAACATTATGGATGAATTCCATCCATTGAAAAATGGTGTCTAATGTTCGCATTTGTCACACCGACCATCAATAACTTCAATTAACATTATTGTGGTTTTTTCCACTATCCAACTTGTATTATTGCATTAGTTCCTTATCATTGAAACATGTTGATGCACCAAAATAAGAAAAGGCTTGGGCCTACATTATCACAAGCTTACTACATTGATAACAAAGATTGTTTATACATTGATGTTATTTCTCCTACTTTGTGAAAGGTTTGAATCTTGTTTTATCAACCTATGTGGGGTCATCTTTTGGCGAAGTTGCCAAAGGTTGGGTTAGCATTGCAAATGAAAAGTTCTTTTGTGTTGCCAATGGTGTAGAATTATTTTCTATTGTTGATGTTAGTTCATAACGCTTTTCTTGTCGATGTTCAAAGAACCTATTATCACACAGAACAACTTGTGTAATGGCTTGACTTAATGTTGAAGGGTCTAACAAGGTGAGTAGCAAGTCTTTCACATCACCTCATAACCCAAACTGAAACTAATTTATGAGTGTTACTTCACCCCATGAAATATTGCAAGCCAACTATTTAAACTTTGATGCATATATTGTAGTCGAATGTGATCCTTGACAAAGATATCGTATTTTGATGTTAAATGTGCATTTTTTGTCCAAATTTCCAAAGGTGGTATTGAACTATTTAATAAACACTTCAAAGTTATTAAACAAGGATGATTGATGCTCCAACAAAAGTGCAAGCCAAGCAAGGACCATGCCTGACAATAAAGTGCTAATGAATCCAACTTAGGCTTGGTAAGTTGGATATTGATAAGAATGAAGTCAAATAACCAAACGCACTTGGTTGACAAAACTTTGAAACTTTGAACATGTGCCATCAAACTTGTTAGGTAGGCTAATCTATGGCTCCTTTGGTTGGGGTTATGTTGTAGAAATGCATCCCAAAGAGGTCGAAACTTGAATGGTTTGCAAATGAACAATAGATTCATGAAGTGCTTGATTTTCCTATTCAAAATTCCTAAGGATAATAAAGATTTCTTCCATAAATGTAAACATAATTTCCAAACAAAATGATAATAAAAATAAAACAACAAAAATGGGCTTGATGGGAATCTGTTCGAATTGTCACAAGCAAAAAAACAACCAAATCTACATGATTACCCAAACCAAGATGAGAACAAGGGCATGCCTAATCCAGAATCCAAATTGTGAAACAAAAAAACAAAAGCAAAAACATGACAAGGGAAAAACAAAAATTCAATAGAATTTTATTACAAGAACGACACAATAACAAAATAAGGTTGTGACAAGAAAACATACCCAAAACTAATGTTGAACATACTAAAGGTAATTGGAATTCTACCTTTATTTATATTCCTTGGGCACCTAATTTTAAAAAGCTTCTCAAAAAATTTACAATCTACATGTGGTCCATGTTCACCCACGTGTGCCCATGTGCACCCATGTGTGAACTATGAATGAACTAAGACTTAACTAAAAATGAATTAAGATTCAACTAGAAGTGAACTTATATTTAATTGAAAGTGAATTGAAAGTTAACTAAACGTGAATTAAGGATTAACTAGAAATGAATTAAAAATGAAATATGAGTTAATTAAAAGTGAATTGAAAATTAATTAAAAGTTAACTAGGATTTAATTAAAAGTGAACTAAAAGTTAACTGGAAATGAATTAGAAATGAACTTAAACTTAAATGGAACTAAAAGTGAATTAAAATTAAATTAAGAGTTATGTACAAATTCATCATAAGTCATGGATGAACATTAAAAGGAATGAACCCCATGATATTGGCATTCATGACAACATATGAAGGTAGAGAGTTGAAATTCCAAATGTTGTTGGTGTTGATGAATAAATTATCATTGAATTGTACTTGGAAAACTTGTGGAAACAAAGAATGTCTTGGAAATTGCATTATTGCAATTCACCTACTTAGGTATTTTTGTAAATGAACAATAATCAACCCATAGATTTTTCCCAAAATCAGATCACGATCTATGTGTTATTTGCCATAATGATACAACATCACTTGAAATTTTGGCCATGCACACTAGATGTAGGAAGGGCCTTATTGCATACCACAAATCTAATGGCATAGCAGCCATTGCAAAACATGATGAATTTGATCATTTTGCCTTGCCGAGAAAACTATTAGAAAATGGAACAAACTTTGCTCCAAGGTTTCCATTCAATTGTGAGCTTAGTAAAAAGAGGGCACATGTATTTCCTATTGTTATATTTGGTTTCTTTTCTATTACAAGTAAGTTTTAAACAAATGATGCAACCCAAGTGGGTTTTTTGGAGGATCTCATGTTATTTGTGGTGAAAGGATTTTTGCCTATGAATATGGTTGAGTTGATTTGGCTCCAAAGGCTAGCATATAGGCTATGTCCACAGGTTATATTACCATCTATGTTGTTGAAAACATTTTGTCAGGCTTGGTTGATAAAACCACATTGATTACTTATGTAACATTGATTACTTATGTGGAACTTACATTGGTTGATTTTTTAGATTAACCACCTATAGATTTGACTTGTGGATGTTAAATGGAACACATGATGTTTTTGTCTTTATGGTTAATTTTATTTCAAATGATTGGGAAGTAAAACATGTCATCATTAGTTTACTTGAAGTGCCATACATCAAATGCAACTATGATTCCTAAATTGCAAGAGCTACTGGACAAGTTTTCTTTTAACCCAAATTGTTATTTTCATTAAAAATGAAGGGTCCAACTTGCAAACCTATGCAAGTGCCCTAATTTCTATTATATCATGCAATAACTTGTGCTTGTTGGAGCCATTTGATGGCTCATGTTTGGGGCATGTTCTTTCAAAGGTATGTTAATACACTACTATAGATGAAAAAAATTATGTTGGTCTATCCTTTGCATCTATAAAACGTTGTTCAATTTAATTGTCATTCAAAAATGTATTACATGAACCAAAAAGTCTAGCAAGGCTAGGCAAACATATGACAAAGCTTGTAAAATGAAGCTATGAAAATTGAATACATTCATGAAAATGAAATAAACTTTTTTTTATTTTTTAAAAATGTTTTTTGGTTTTTTCTTTGCTAATTTTTTGGTTTATTATTTTTTATTAGATTGTAGCTAAACTTAATGAGTTGTGGGTGCTATTGATATTGTTTATATTGTTGATTAAATATATTTGCAAGTTGGGTATTATTGTCCCAAGTTGTTTTAACTTTTTGAACCACCATTGCATTATATTATAACTGACAATTTGTGGCATTATAATCTCGTGTACCATCCCCAAGAATATGGGTTATATGTGAAGTTGTGGTGAAAGTCTTGTCCTCAATTGTCACTGGTTGTGTTTTGATCCAAAGTCAGGGACATTAATGCATTTACAATTTGTAATATCAACTTGTCAAGATATTTAAAAAGAATTAACATTCCAGATTGTTCTTGACAACCTTGTTGAAGAAGATCTTTTTGACCATGAGTTGAAAGAGCTCATGGTTTACATGAAGTAACAGATTTTGGAGGTTCTTCTAGTTTTTATTTCATGTTGGCATGCATTTGATAGGAAATGAAGTCATAGCATGTTGGTTTTAATGTTTGATTTGAGATTTAAAAACATGCAATTGGTCATCACATATTTAGGTTATGAAAATGCTACTATTATTATTGTCGAATATTATGAAAAGTTATTCTTGCCCTTATTTACAAAGGCAAGCAAGTTGTTGATGTCTATTAGTGTTGAAGAAATTGGAGTTTGTAATTTCAAATCAATGTTGAAATTTTTTTCACACCACATCAATGAATGCACTTACTAAGACCTTGTGTCAAAGAGAATTTATTGGACTTTGTTGGTATCATGTTGACGTAGAAAATTGCAAATGTGCCTTATCTTGGTGGCACCAAAAAAAAAGCATGACAAATTCTTAGCATCCTAGCTAGCTAGATCGAAATAGAACATAATTTTTTTGTTGTTGGCATTTTGACTACATAGAAAATATGGAAAATTTGATATTTATCAACAAAAGTTGGCCATTTAACCCACATATTGGTTGTTTGTTATGTTTGTGTCTTCAATGTCTTTAGTTGGTTGATTTTAATGTCTATTGTGTTTATCTTTTCAATGTCTTATGTTAGTGTCTTTTGTCTTTGTAGTTTTAGCTTTTTGTGTGTTTTTGGTTTGTTGTGGTTGTGTTTTTAGTGTCTTCTATCTTTCTATTTTTAGTTGTTTGTGTCTTAATGTCTATTGTGCTCAAGTGTCTTCAATGTTTGTTGTTTTTGTGTCTTAAGTGTCTATTATGTTTGTATTTTCAATGTTTTATGTGTTTGTGTCTTCAACGTCTTTGTTTGCAATTGGTTGTGTTTTGGGTGTTTTCAGTTGGTTGTGTCAAGGGATGTGTGTTGAAGGCCAGAGGAGAGATGGAACAAATGAGGAGTTGCCTAAAACTTAAAACCATCAAACATGACATAAAACTTTCATTTTAATTCACAGTTAGCCTTTGAGTTTAAAGTATACTTTGTAAATTTTTTTAGATTTAAGTTCCACCTTGACCATTGAAAGCTTTTGTTGCTTGTACATGTCTAATCTAGAAACTCTACCTTAAATTTCAAAACCTCCAAATGCAAACTGTAAATGTGTTGTCTCCAAAATGCAAAGAATCTGCTGCCTAGTGTGATTTAAGATTTGACACACGTGTTTTTGAAGGGGCCTTTGAAATACCCTGCCTTATAGTGTTTATTAAGACCATCACTTGTTTTTCAAAGGGGTCATTCAAATACTTGGTGAAATCAAACACCCCTGTAAAAGAACATGTGTATACCCGTCTTGTTTTTTGTTAAAAAACTGAGCTTTATACCCAGTTACCCACATACCAAACCCCCACCCCATAACTGCTCATCATTGGAGTTCTAAAACCCGGGCCCAGACTGTTCTCTGAATCTTTAAAAAATCAAATAATCATACCCAAGAGGTCCTTTAAATATTTTTTCTACAACCTGGACCTTACTATCATCAGAAAAATCAAATACCCGCCCCACACTCGTTGACACCCTTGGAGCAGGGTATTCTCGAAATAAGTGCCCTCTCTACTCACCCACAGGTGACCACAGACCACAGGCCACTCATGTGCACTGGTAAGGCTCCTATTTTTTTCGTTTGGGGGAAGTGGGGGTGGAGGGGGACGTATTTTCTTCTTTATCCTTGTTCCCAATGTGTTCCCATGAGGTTCACTGAGCCTTCAAGTTGTTCCCCCAAGACGTTCCCAATAGCACCTCAGTTTTTATCCCCTGTGGTTTGCCCAAAGTTCAACTCTCATGTATATAAACTCAAATGTTCCTCCCCTTTCTTTATTTGATATGCTTCTTGTGATAGGAAGGGGTTGGAGAACTTGATGTTTCCCTTGTGGTTTGCCCTCTTAATTTGTCTTCTTGGACATGGGTCCTTCCATTTTGTTCCTTGTTTTCCCCTTTTTGGGTGCTTTGGTTAATTTACAGTTGGCAGGGTTTCATCAAAAGGTGGGCCATTGGGGAACACATTTGTTTCTATTTTGCAACTGGGGTCCAAAGAGGTGCTTCTATTCGAGGAAGTGCCTAATGTTGATAGACCAATCAATGTGGCTCCTTCCACCAAAAAAAAAGAAGTCGTCTAAGTGCACCCATGAACTAATTAAATTGAATATTCCAAAAACCCCAAGGTTAGATGTTGAACCCCAAGTTCAGAACGGTTTTATAGGGTACCCTAAGCTTGTCCATATTCATTTCATATTTGAGGAAACAATGATATATACATCCCTATCCTATGGTTCAATTCCATCCTTGTCTACGCATGTCCAAGAAGTCTACCTATGACCCCACCTACAAAATAGCAAGAAGGCCATTGCGAAGGCCTGCCAATGGAATGTTTCAGATTTAATGCTTTACCTTCGGTTTCATGTATTACATTAGTTTAGATCCATAGGAACACTTTCTATGTGATGCTCCATCAAGGCTTTGCCAAGGCCCAAGCCATTTCGAATTCGTCTTTTTCCATGTTCTAAATGAACTTTTTTGAAATATACAATTGGCATATGAAATTCTCTTGTTTATCTTGGCATGTTTGTGAATGGTTGGGTTTAAGTTCAGACTTATAATTTTGAAACTCATAATAATTTTGTCCTTATTTTTTATGCATGACAACACAATTTTTTTTGTCATGTTTTTTCTTTCTAATTCGTTGCTTTGTGTATGTGAAACTCAATCCTCTCCAATCAAAATATTCCCTTCTTTTTCTTTTGATTGACTTACAATTCTTTCTTACAAGACTCTAAAGTTCATTGTCTTCAACATCAATTGGTGAAACCTCTTAATATCTTGAACCATTACACATCTTCAGAGGAGCAAGTAACTTGAACAATATACATGCCTCCTAACCATGTTTAATTCCAATATTTGTGATTCCACCAAACATCTTTTTGAGAGCAGCCTTTGAGCATTTAACTCAACATGGATTGGCCAGGCATTGACATGTGACTCACAAAGTTACATACTAGAAAGCATGACATGATATAATCAACTTCCCCAACGCCTTTGCAACTTCTAACTTTGAAATCTAACATGATTGTAGAACTAAGAACCTCACCAGCAGGAGTTCCAGTTCACAAAACATTCCCACAAAGGGTTAGTCAATTTCCCCTCTTGCAATTCTACCAAACATCTCTTTGACAGAAACCTCTGAGCATTTGATTCAACATATAAAGGCTGTGACTCACAAAGTTACATACTCATGGAACTAGAAAGCATGACATCAAATATACCAAATCAACTTCCCCAATGCCTCCACAACTTTGAAATTTGAAATTTATCATGATTGTACTAAGAACATAATAATAACCTCACCAGCAGGTGTTCTGATTTGCAAAACATCCCCACATAGGGCAGGCCAGTACAGGGAAGGTCCAGCACTGCCTCAGTTATTATTACTCTGGGTGATGCCCTGGCAACAAGGAATTACACCCCAGACCTCAGGCTCTCCCCCTTGGTTCACAGGATGTAATGCCCTGCTGCCAGGGCATTACCCTACACATGAGCAACAAACATGGATTTGTCAAAGTATCCTAGCTGTGAAGATTCCGGGAAAATTGCTTCATTGCAGTAGAAACTAACCAGCTTTGCTGACTGGAGAAGCTCCTGCAATGCATGCTATATTGTACAATACCAAATACACTTCAACGCCCAAATCTCTAGAAACACAAACATTACCTCAGATAGGAAAACCAGTGATAACTGGCTTTGTCAAACCTGGGCTTTCTTCAACCTCTAAACATCCCCCTTCAGAGCACTGACTGGTTGGAGGCCAGAATACAACTACTAAAGAACTGCTTTGTACAAGACATTGTTGAGAGTGATCACTCTCCAATACATCCGATATCTCTCCAAGTTTTAGAGAGCAACACACTGACATTAACTTTAGCCTGAAGGAGCAGTAGGAAAAACAGATCTGGAAGAACAACTAGCCCAAAACTGCATCATTGATGTGAATACTGCTTCCTGGAAGAAAGGAAAATATACCCGAAGCCGAATGATTTAATCAGCAGCACATTATTGCGGTTTGGGGTTGGCCTTGGCAAATGGTAAAGAGTCACTCCCATCTTGACACAGTCTTGCAGCAAACACCCACTAAAAACCTGCAAGTACCACTGCATGAAGCAGTTCACCATGAAGACCACAAGATAGCCAAGGCTTGCAGTCAAATTGGCATGAAAAGTAACAAATTGAGTGCTTCTGCACCACAAGCCCTGAGATCACTGTAGCCAGTAACTTCCAGGCAATCAAATAGATGTCTTTCAACCAGCAAGGCCATAACTCCTGGGGTTGTCCACAGCAGCAACTGGAACACACAACCAAGGGTGATCAGAGGCTTGATCCCTCCTCTTGCAGATCCATTTGGAGCCGCTGTCAGGGTTGCACCATCCTCAACAATACAGACAGCACCATCAAATCTGGGTCACCACCTTCAGATTCTTGCAAACTGAATTGCAAGCTAACATCTTCCCCATCCACACAGAGACCTTTGTCAGTGTCAGATGAGGTCTGCATCCAATGGTCTGAACTCTATATTGTACTATTGGTCTCAAAAGAATATCTACTAACCTTCTTTTGTCTCTTAGGAATGCCTGCCATTCAGACCATTGGACTCTTGAGAAGTCGAACTTTCATTTGAAAGATGATCCTCTCCCCGCGAACCTCTGCGCAACTCTTCTAGCTGACGGGTCAAATCTGCAATTTGGTTTTGATAATCTCTCTCAGTGGTTGGAGCTACTGGAGCTAACAGTGCAGTATCTGGTTGCAAGAAAGGATGGTGCAAGAGTTCTGGTATGCTAATGCGCTTGCGGCGATCATATGTCAAGCATTTCTTCATGATGTCCTCAAGCCAGGGATTGCAAACTGGAGGAAAATCTATCTTGTGATTGGGGTTCGTGATAGCCTTTATCTTGGCGTAGAAGCTGAGATCAGCAAATGGTGGCTGCCCATACACCATTTGGTAAAATATGCAGCCCAGTGACCATATGTCAGAGGCTCGGCCAATCTTAAACTCATTTCCATTATCATCTGTTGTGCTGTTGAGGAATGCCTCTGGTGACATGTAATTGACTGTGCCCATCTGCAAAATAAGCATGGTTCCTGTTACTGTGAGGAGCAGAAGCTGCCTGTATGGTGTACAGAATGACCTCAGATCATAATCACAAGAGGATTCCTAATCCACTATGAATGTACCTGAGATTCCCGCACAATGTTGGTTGTATCATTTTGGATTGCTTTAGCAATACCAAAGTCTATGAGCTTGAGTTCACCTTTGACTAGCAAGAAGTTGGCAGGCTTTAAGTCTGAATGCACAATCCGTTCTTCGTGGATAGTCTTCACAGCCTCCAATATATGCTGTAACAAACCACAGATGAGAATGCTTGAGACCCTACTCAGGGAACCAGTAGGACACAGAGAACAGAGTCATGAGGCAAATTCATGTCAAAAACCTGCAGGCTAAGTTACAAGCTCAGAGATTTATATACCAGCCAGTAAAGTCGAAGCCAGGCCGTTTCTACTGGATTTTCTGCATCTAGTTTCCATTTTCCAGCGCCTTGTTGCTTGCACTTTGCAGAAAGCATGTTTGCCAAGTCAATCTCCCCATACTCCAGCACCATAAAGATGAAGGCATCTTCTTTGATGTCACCCCCCTGGTAATTCCTTCTATCCAGCACCTTCTTATTTGTAACCTGCATAACATGGATGGACATAGGTTGGGCTCCCAGATTTTTGAACACATGGTCAAAACAAAAATCTCACCAGATGAGGATTCAATGACAGAGATGTTCTATTTGGAAACATCCTTAAAGGAACTGATTGTGTTCATCAGTATATAAAAGCAGCAGGTGGAGCTCACCTCAAAATCAATAAGTTGTATGATATGCCGCTTGCCTTTCAAGCGCTGGAGGTACTCTATCTCTTGGCAGAATCCACGAGCAGAAGTGAAATCTCTACCCTTCAATGAGATGCGCTTTAAAGCATAGATGGAGCAGTCAGAGGCGATAACTTTGAATACCTCACTGCTGCCGCCTTTGCCAATTTTCCCAATCTTGTCATACCTCCTGTCGTTGACCCACACAGAGTTTGCAGTTTCTGTTCGCACTTTTTGCTGCAGTTGTGGGATGGAGGGAGCCTCCTCTACACTTTTCACAGGTTCCACTTTCTCTCTGATGGCCGCATAGCCTGCCTTCAAAGAATATCCATCATCACCTGGGATTTTAGGACTAGTCCTAACCAAAGGTTTAAGCTGAATATGAGGATCGATTGGTTCAGGGCCTTTATGACTATGACCCCAATCTGCTACAGGTACAGGCTTCTGTTGAAGATTGACACTTTGCATGGTTACTCCAGTAACTCCTGAGCTCCCAGTTAGAGATCTTTCATTCACAGTTGTTCGATGTTGTTGTTCAATGAAAGGAGGATTTGTGACTTGCTCATAAATCAGCTGCTTGGCCTGACCAATTGCCCCAGGAACAGCTCTCTCCCCTATTGAAATGGAGCCAAAGGAAGTTGCCAGGTTATTTATAGCTCCCTGTGCAAGCAGGCCTGGTCCACCACCAGTTAGTTTGCTGCCTTCAACCCTGTCTGTCTGTTTGGATCTCAAATCCTCAAGTCGAGAAGTGCTGACAGTCACAACTGTCTTGGGGACCTCAGAAGAAGATGACTGAATCATTTCTGCTCTTGATAAGCCTGGCTCTTTGAAATCCAATTCCTGCACACAAAAGAATGTCAGTGACAGAATTTCTGGCTACAGACAAAAACATGACCAAGAGCATACCCTGAAATTGGAAGACGCAGGTATGGCAACTTACTGGAGCAGCATAGCGAGATGGGACACCAATCTTCCCTGTCCCTGTTCTTGAATGCTCTGAAAAAACTGGTGAAGGCTGAGCTGGCCGAGAAGTTTTCCAAGCCCAAGGCTCCCTTTCAAAACCAGTTGACCCAGTGGTATGTCCTGTGTGTAACTTGGGAGTATCTGAGGGTTCTACTGCATGATGCTCATGTTTTTGCACCCCCATACTGATCTCAATCTTGCCTGTGCTTTCAGGCCCATGCATGTACGCAGGATTGGTTGGCATGTCATTCTGGACTTCCATGATGACAGTGCTGGAGCTTGACCTGTCACCAGCCAGAGTGCCTGCAAGAAGTAGAGAGGTGTCCCCCCTTGAAGGATCAGCCTCAGCTTTCCGCTTTCGTTGGTCACTAAGAAGATCACTGTCAGCACCAGGCCTGGCTCCATCTTCAGTCTCCTTTGGATACTGATTTTTTCCAGCATTCAGAAGACCGTCTTTGTTGCCTACGTCTTCTGCAATAGCTCTATCCAGTTTCTCATCTGTCAAGCCCTCTTCCTTCACACTGGTGTTGTGAGGCATAGAACCTGGCAAAAGCTTGAGAGGATGAATCCAACTGTTATTGGACTCCACTGAAACTGGGTTGTTTGGGTCTGAGACAAGCTCCCTCAGAACTCGCCTTGGAGGCCCTGCACCATTCCAACCTCAATTAGTTCATTCTCAATTGACAATGAGTTTGAAGGTTCTCAAGGTGAGCTCAAAAGTGGTTACTCACCAAAGGCCTTGAGGCGCTTCAAAATATGTTGCCGTGAGCTGGCTGCACTGAGGGACTTCATGCTGGGACTGGATTCCTTTGTTGTCAGAACTGTAGGAGGATGTTGACTTCTAACAGTCTCTTCCTCACTGCTAGCATCCTTTCGTGAAGAAGGGCTGCTCCCACTGCTACTGCTCATGGTAGCAACAGAAGTAAGCCTTGCAACTGTAGCAGCTGCTGCTGTTGGTGTTCCTTCAGCACCTGCTTGTAGAGCCCCACTCTTCAAATCTCTTTCATTGTGCATACCTCTCTCACTAGTTGCAAACAGCTGCAAGTTTACATTGAGCAAATGTTGTCTCTCACCTCCTGCCAGAATTCCAGGCTGCTTGTTGTCTTGCCCTGCTGTTGAAGATCAACAATTCAGCATGTTAGCTACTTCCTTTAACATGGTGAAGAACAATCATCTTGTAAGAAGAACCAGCAAAGTAGTTTCCTACCTTTGATTTCATCCTCAACAGGGGGAGGACCCTTCTTGTAAGGTGTGAGACTGCAGGATGGTTGTGCTCCAAGTTCAAGATCTCTGGTCCAGGCAACAGATCCTAGAGGTGTCTGGTGTTCCTTCACAGGTACTCCAACTTGCTTCTGAGAGGCACTGCGGCTGCCATTTGACAGTTTCCTTGCTCTTTCTCTGAGTTCCTGAAGGATTTCAGCTGCTGTCTTTCCCTTGGAGGACTCAGACAAAGGCTTGGGCTTCTCTGTCACACCTATAGGAGTCTTCTGCAAGGGTGCTGGTGTGGGAACCTGTAACAAGGAGCAAATTTGGTGACGATAATTTCTTCTCTGGACATTAAGAGGATCAATGAAAAATCCTCTTCTCTAATGGAAAATACAAATGCCCCCAAAATAAAAGGAAGATAAATTCCATTCTCCTCCCTTGGCCAAGAAACTGATTGGAAGCACAACATGCACAAAAATCTGAAATTGTACCCATTGGCTACAGAAGGGTACGAACAGATCTGGATGTTAGACCTCAGCATAATCATCAATGCATCACTTGCATGTTTTAGTAGCCTACAACACTTGAAAATATTTTAGGCAGCATGCAGCCAAGATTCACACTCCATTGTTGTAAATCTTAGCCTATAGCTGTTGGCCAAATTTCTAATCCTATGCTACTCATTTAGCTAAGTACAGACTTTCTCCATGGCTAATTGGTGTTGCCATATGAGACAATTAGGTCAAAAGGCATGCTTTGCTCCATGCTTCTCTTGTTATCTGTTCTGTTAGAAGGGAATATGCAGAACCATGTCTGATTTGCAGCCAAAGATGTTGCCACCACAGTTTCAAAGTAGAATAAGAAGAAGTATTGCCCCTTTTGTCTGTTAAAAAGTTTCACTGAGTATGTCTTCACCCTTACCGCACTACCAACTCTCCATCACAAGAGGACCTTGTACATCCACAACTATGTGTTCACCCTTACCCCACTATCAACTCTCCATCATAAGTGGACCTTTGTATACATCCACAACTACCCAGAAATAAATAGCGGTGGCAGCATTTTCAACCGTTGTTACATACAGTGGCACCTCTCATGGTTGCATCAACTAATGCAGATGATGATCTTGCATATACCCTAAGAGGTTTTGAAGTTGAAGACATTTGTAAAGGTGGCCGTGCGCTTGTGGCCACTACTAGAACAGTAGACCTGCTTATTACAAACAGCACAAGCAAGCACAGAGGGGGAAACAAAGGACTAGTGTAGTTGGGGACACTGACCATGTTGTGTTGAGCCGAGTCCTTGAGAGCCATCCTCCCCCGTGAAGGAGCTGCTGCTCGTGGTGCAGCGTTCTCCTTATCCATGCTTCTGGCGAGCATGATGCTGGTGCGCGCCAGTGATACGCCGCTGCTCTCTGCTCCTCTCCACTGGAAAGAGGACGGCCTCACCTGACTGTCCATGGCTGCTACTGGTTCTACAGCATTGGAGGCGCCACGCCACCTTGAAGGTCGCTCTTCTGCAACAGCCTGCAGAAGAGACGCACTCCAAAAGACCACTTGGAAAACGTGAAACGACTTTCAGGAACTACAGTAATGTCCGACGAAACGCGAAGTGCTCAGCAAAACCCAGCGCTGCCATTCCGTCTTAACCCGTAGCGTCATCATCATCAAAGAGATCCCCCGCTAGCACAGCGTCTGCGAAGCTCGTCACAAGAAGACAGACCGCCTCCAATACTGCGAAAACTTCACAAATGTGACAAAATCCGGAGCTCGCTCTCTCTTCCCCCAGAAACAACAAACAAACGGAGAAAGAAAGAAAGAACAGGCCCCCAAAAAAAACTATCAAACCTAAGAAACCGATCCCCGATCCAAAAGGAAAATCACCAGCGGGAGGGAGGGATGCTGCTACTACCTACTACACTGCCACAAAACCTGACTGAGAGAAACGTGACGATGCTTACTTTCTCCCATTGCGCTCAACGCCCTCAAGCACACGACCTAAGCTAGTGTATTTCTGAAAGGAAAGATCCAAAAGAAAAGACGGTTGATGACCAATCCATGTCGTCAATCCATGGCGATGAGAGAGAGAGAGACGCTACGCGACGCGTTGCTCTAGTGCGACATCCGCCATCGCCGTCAAGCTCTGGCCGCGCCGTATTCGAACGGAGGCTCGACCGTTGAGCGCGGGGTTTAGAGACCCGGGCGTTTGTCGGGCGAGAGTTTCCGGCAAGGTAGAGAGATACCATGAGATAAGACGGGCTAACCGAGATTTCTTATAAGCCCGACCGTTTGAGCGCGGGGTTAACAGACCCGGGTGTTCGCCGGGCTAGAGTGTCCGGCGAGATAGAGATACCGTGAGAAAAGAAGGGCCAATGGACATTTATTTTCATATTCTTTTTGCAATTTTAGTACTACACTGCCGCCTTTCTTTCTTTCGTTCTTTTCTGGGCGAAATTTCGACAATTGGTGGAAATTTTTATTTAGTGAAACAAAAATATTTGACAGGTGTTTTGTGGGCCCAAAAAGAATCTCGAAAGAATAGTACTTCTCCAAAAAAATCAGAAAAATCGCCATATTTGTATATCACGTTCTAGGAGGTAGCCAAATATGTAGAACAATGCTTAGATTTTTTTTACTTTTATAAATCATTTATAAAATAAATTGGCTAAACATATGTATGTATTTTTACATATACATGATTGTCTGATGTCACCTTAGCTCCATCACAAAATTGTGTTTAAGAAACCATTATAGTCATGCTAAATTGGTAGTCATGAGTCTTTTAGGACAAATCGAGGGCACTTGGCCCATTGTGGCCTAACCCTAATCAAGGTAGGTCCTAGGTTAAACGTTTTAAGATACATCCACATTAGTGTTGTGCGTGCACATGTAAATCATTTACATTTACATGCCTTTGTGTTAAACTTTTAATGTGTTAAAATCTCATTTGAAATGACTAGGGTTAAAGTTTTTTTGATTTTCTTTTGGGTATGGATTACATTTGTTGCCATCTACATCATTATTTGTATGTCTTCCTATCATCTCATTGAGGTGAGTGCCACACCAAGTTGCATTTCTTTTTTATGTGTTTTCTTTTCATTGTCTTTACCATAGTTGTGTTGGTGTTCAGTGCTCCCCGTTGCGTTGTTTCATGTTGCACATGGAGGAGTGGCAAGGACACAAGGAATCTTGTGCCTTTCAATTTTATTAGTTTTCATATTTTGCTTCAAGTGAATTCCATGTTAAGCTTTTTTTCCCCTTGGGGCTTTTATGTTCACCCTTCATATTTTGTTTTTTAGTTTGACACAGTGGTCATGGTTGTGCATTGTGCTCCCCTTTGTGTTGTATATGAAAGATCAAAAGGGACACAAATATGTCACCTTCACAATTTTTTTCTTCTTGGGTTTTCTATTTTAAGTGGATGCCACGCTTAGCTCCATTTCCCTTTAGTGTGTTTCCTTTTATGTCAATTGTTTGTTATGGCTATCATGGTTATGTTGGTGCTCCTCATTGTTATGTCTCATGTTGCACAAGGAGGAGCAAGGATGTGACAAGGAGTGTTGCCCCTAACAATTTTTCAAATTATTCTTGGGCTTTGTGTTTTGCTTCAATTGAGCACGATGCATTTCTACCCTTCCCCTTTTTGTTGTTATGCTTGGCCTTCATCTTTTGTTTTTCAATTTGTTATGGTGGTCTTGCATTGTGCATTTTTTTTGTTGTGCACAGAAGAACAACGAGGATGTAAAAAACTTCACCCTCAAACATTTTTCTATTTTCAACCTTTATTTTTTGCTTCAAGTGAGCACCATGCCAAGTTGCCCTTCCCTCTTGTGTTTTTTTACTAAGCTTTTGTCTTTTACTTTTTGTTCATCATGGTGGTCATGGTTGTGCATTATGTTGGTGTTCCTCATTGTGTTGTGCAACAAGGAACAATAAAGGTGCAAGGAACATCATGCCCCCCAACTTTTCCCAACTATCATTTTCTACTGAACACATGAACATAAAACCCAACTACATCAATCGCTCATTGTGGTTGTTACAATCATGTTGGTGTTCCCCATCATGTTATGGTGATATATAAAGAAGAGTAATGAACATGTGAAAAATGATTTTCAACAATCATCCCTTTCAACATGTAGTTGCAATTAAATTAAATAAGTTAGGCTACCTACCTATTTGCTTGCCTTTCTTGACCTATTTAAAACCTATTACCTACCTATTAAAAATAATAATAACAATCCAAAAATGATTTTAATTTAAGTGTAAATTTGATCAATTAAATGGTTTGTTGTTTGCTAATCATATTATAATCATCCATTACTATGACACTTTAGCAATATATATGATTTTTTTCTATGTGTTTTATATAATTTGACAATTTTATTTTATGATTATAAAATGAAAAATGTCACATCAAACATTCGATAATTTTTTATTTTAAACAACTCATTTTACTAGGGGCTTTTTAGCCATATGATATTTGGTATGACTACAAAAGTCATAAATGGAGTTGTAACTTAAAAAATTTCTTCTAGTTTTTCATTTTAAACAAATTTTAGATTTTCAATCTTACAATAATGTGTGGATTTGATTTTTTTTTTGGTACCGTAAGGAACTTGAAAGGGTCAAAAGAATGGAAGTAAACATGTTCAATTATAACCTACCAAAGTGGAAATTAGCAACACTCATGAAGACCCTTTTTACCTCAAAGGTGTCCATGTTTCAATAATGTATTGAATATTGATTATAAATGGTGATGCGTTATGTTCATCAAATATAAACATTAATTTTCAAAATTCCTTCAAAATTAACATGGGTAATTGTTGAAGTGGTTTGTGAAATTGTTTCTCCTATCGTCACAACATGCATGGTTATCCAATGTCATGGCTATTACACTTACAAATCATGATTTTTTAATTAAAAAAATTGGTCAAAAAAATCAAATTATGACATTTGCTTATTTGACCAATTAATCATAATAAACAAAATCAAATTTTAACCAATAAAAAAAAACATGTTTCTTCAATAATAAACCATGTAAGACCTTTAGTGATGCACTCCTAAACTCCTTGGTAGATTCAACTGCGAGTCTAAATGTGAAAACAACGAAAGGATAAAGTTAAGGCACGCTCCTTAATTCATAACACTTTGAAGGTAGAGGGGCATGTTGGAGCTCCGAAATGGGGACTAGGAAAAGTGACAAGCAA